>Ga0207667_10000043_pt1 | contig 261426 bp, 246 predicted proteins | sample KBSCornC52_FD_184301 | JGI IMG/M metagenome (GOLD analysis project Ga0207667, IMG submission 184301) | Corn rhizosphere microbial communities from Kellogg Biological Station, Michigan, USA - KBS Corn C5-2 (SPAdes) (version 2) | ecosystem: Host-associated > Plants > Roots > Rhizosphere > Soil ...
TTCTCCATCTTCAAGCCGCTGGTGGCCTCGAAGCTGATGTTGAGGACGATTTCGCCATTCTTGACGAATTGCATCGGCACGCGGGTGCTGCTGTCGACGACCACGGCAATGTGCGGCGTGTAGCCATTGTCGGTGCACCACTCATAGATGGCGCGCAGCAGATAAGGCTTGGTGGAGACTTCTGGCATGACTGGTGTGGTCTGCGATGCGACGGTAAAAACCGCATCTGCCGGCAAGGCCGGGGTGGAAAGCAAGATGAACTTCTGTGAACTGCACCGCCGCCCAGGGCGGCAGTGCAGCCGGAACAGCTTAACGGCGCATGACCTTTTCGGACGGGGTCAGTGCTTCGATGTAGGCAGGACGCGAGAAGATGCGCTCGGCATACTTCATCAGCGGTGCCGCTGTCTTGGAGAGCTCGATGCCATAGTGGTCCAGACGCCACAGCAACGGGGCCAGGGCCACGTCCAGCATGGAGAACTCGTCGCCCAGCATGTACTTGTTCTTCAGGAACAGCGGTGCCAGTTGGGTCAGGCGGTCACGGATCTCGTGGCGGGCCTTTTCCTGGTTCTTCTCGGCAGCCTTGGACTTTTCATTTTCCAGGGTGTGCACGTGAACGAACAGTTCCTTCTCGAAGTTGAACAGCATCAGGCGCGCACGTGCACGCATGAGCGGGTCAGCCGGCATCAGCTGGGGATGCGGGAAGCGCTCATCGATGTATTCATTGATGATGTTCGATTCATACAGGACCAGGTCGCGTTCAACCAGAATCGGCACCTGGCCATACGGGTTCATGACCGAAATGTCTTCCGGCTTGTTGAAGAGGTCAACGTCGCGGATCTCGAAATCCATGCCCTTTTCGAACAGGACAAGGCGGCAACGTTGCGAAAATGGGCAGGTCGTGCCCGAGTAGAGAACCATCATTTTTTCAGAGCCCTAAAAACAAAAGGGGGGCGAGACGCATAACGCTCACCCCGATACGCAATTCCGCAAAAACTGCGCGGATACGTGATTGTACGTTTTTACTTGATGTTCTTCCAATAGGACGCGTTCAAACGCCACGCCAATACTGCGAAGATGCCAAGGAAAAGCAGCACCCAGACACCCAGACGCTTGCGCGTGTTCTGCGCCGGCTCGGCCATCCATTGCAAATAAGCAACAAGATCGGCGACATTGTTGTCATATTCCGCTGTCGTCATCTTGCCGGGCTTGACCTGCTCGAAGCCGGCAAACTTGTGGATGGTCTTGCTGGCATCATGAGGATCCTTCTCCTCGACGAACTTGGCCTTGCGGATACCTTGCAATTCCCACAACACATGCGGCATGCCGACGTTGGGGAAGAGCATGTTGTTCCAGCCGGTGGGGCGACTGTCGTCCGTATAATAACTGCGCAGGTAGGTATAAATCCAGTCCGGACCGCTACCCGCCTCCGATGCCTTGGCGCGAGCGATCACCGAGAGGTCCGGCGGCGCGGCGCCAAACCAGGTCTTGGCGTCTTGCGGCGACAAGGAAATCTTCATCAGGTCGCCGACCTTTTCCCCACTGAACATGAGGTTGTTCTTGATCTGGTCTTCGGTCAGGCCGATGTCGCGCAGGCGGTTGTAGCGCATCGACGAGGCCGAGTGGCAGTTCAGGCAATAGTTGACGAACAGCTTGGCGCCGTTTTGCAGCGAGGAAACATCCTTGGTGCGGTCAGGTGCGTGGTCCAGCGGGAAAGTCCCCTCGTTGGCGCAGGCCAGCGCCGGCAGCAACGCCAGCGCGGCAATCACTTTCTTCAGCAATGTCATGTTCTTGTCCTTTGGCGGCTGGCTTAGTGCGGATGATAGACGACGCGATCGGGCACCGGCTTGAAGGTGCCGGCTGCGCTCCACCAGGGCATCAACAGGAAGAAGCCCAGGTAGATGAAGCTGCACACCTGCGAAACGGTGGTGCCGATGGCCGTCGGCGGTTGCACGCCGAGGTAGCCAAGGATGACGAAGGCGATGCCAAAGACCAGGTAGACGTACTTGTGCCAGCTCGGACGGTAGCGGATCGACTTGACCTGCGACTTGTCCAGCCACGGCAGGCCGCCCAGGATCACCACCGACAGGCCCATCAGCACCACGCCCCAGAACTTGGCGTCGAAGATGAGCATGCCGCCGATGATGGCCAGGCCGATGACGATGGCGGCGATCTTGAGCTTGCTCGACAGGCGCGACTTGAACACCAGCAGGGCGACATAGGCCGCCACACCGGCGATGAGCCAGCCCATGAAGTCAGCCGTGGTCGCACGCAGGATGGAGTAGAACGGCGTGAAGTACCAGACCGGGGCGATGTGCGGCGGGGTCTTGAGCGAGTCGGCGGGAATGAAGTTGTTGTACTCCAGGAAGTAGCCGCCCATTTCCGGGGCGAAGAACACCACCGCCGAGAACACCATCAGGAAGATCGACACGCCGAAGATGTCGTGCACCGTGTAGTACGGATGGAACGGCACGCCGTCCAGAGGCACGCCCTTCTCGTCGGTCTTTTCCTTGATCTCCACGCCGTCGGGGTTGTTGGAGCCCACTTCATGCAGCGCGATGATATGCGCCACCACCAGGCCGATGAGCACCAAGGGAATGGCGATCACGTGGAAGGAGAAGAAGCGGTTCAGGGTGGCGTCGGAAACGACGTAGTCGCCGCGAATCCACAGCGACAGGTCCGGGCCGATGAAGGGGATGGCGCCGAAGAGGTTCACGATCACCTGCGCACCCCAGTACGACATCTGTCCCCAGGGCAGCAGGTAGCCGAAGAAGGCTTCACCCATCAGGCACAGGAAGATGCCCACGCCGAACAGCCACACCAGTTCGCGCGGCTTGCGGTAGGAGCCGTAGAGCAGGCCGCGCACCATGTGCAGGTAGACCACGATGAAGAACGCCGAGGCGCCGGTGGAGTGCATGTAGCGCACCAGCCAGCCCCAGGGGACGTCACGCATGATGTACTCGACCGAGGCGAAGGCCAGGGTGGCGTCGGGCTTGTAGTGCATCACCAGGAAGATGCCGGTGACGATCTGGATCACCAGCACCAGCAGCGCCAGCGAGCCGAAGATGTACCAGAAGTTGAAGTTCTTGGGAGCGTAGTACTCGGAAAGATGGGCTTTCCAGGTGGCCGTCAGCGGAAAACGCGAATCCACCCAGTTCAGCGCCTTGGCCGAGACGGGTGCATCGTCAGGCAACTTCTTTTCGTGGAATGCTCCCATGATCAGGCCTCCCCTTTCTCGTCCTTGCCGATGACGAGCTTGTTGTCGCCTTCAAACATGTAGCGCGGCACTTGCAGGTTGTCCGGCGCCGGCTTGTTCTTGTACACACGTCCAGCCAGGTCGAAAGTCGAGCCGTGGCACGGGCACAGGAAGCCGCCATGCCAGTCGTCCGGCAGCGAGGGCTGCGGGCCGCTCTGGAAGCGAGAGCTCGGGGAGCAGCCGAGGTGCGGGCAGATGCCCACCACCACGAGGATGTCCTTGCGAATGGAACGCCACTTGTTGCCGGCGTAGTCGGGTGTTTCGGAGAAATCAGTACGTTTGGAATCAGGATCGGCCAGTTCACCTTCGTTCTTGGCGAGGGAATCGATCATCTCCTGCGTGCGCTTGAGAATCCAGACAGGCTTGCCGCGCCATTCGACGGTGCGCATTTCACCGGGAGTAAGCGAAGAAATATCCACCTCAACCGGTGCGCCTGCTGCCTTGGCGCGTTCAGAAGGTTGCAGGGTGGAGACAAATGCTCCAGCGGTGGCCAACCCCGCTACACCTCCGGCCGCACAAGTCGCAACAAGCAAACCTCGCCGACTCGCGTCGACCTGATTCTCGTCAGTCATAAAGACCCCAATCTCCAAATGTAAGTTAGCGTGGACCTTCTAAGTGACCCTCATGCAACTTTTTGATTATATATAAGCTGAATAGGGTTTTGTAGCTAACGGCGGGTATGGTACAGACTTGCGAAAATGAACATTTGACGCAGCGCAACCCATTGTCAATCTGCTCTTTTTGTCGGTTATCTTGCGCTGCGGCGTCAGCGCCTGTCTGATTTACTTTTCAGGGCGGGCAGGATATAACCCGTTGTAAGATCGCCTCATATGTAAACTGCAATTGTCAAAGGAGAAACCAGGGATGAGCATGCTCAAGGACTTTCGCGCCTTCGCGATCAAGGGAAACGTGGTCGACCTGGCCGTCGGCGTGATCATCGGTGGTGCGTTCGGCAAGATCGTCAGCTCGCTGGTGGAAGACATTATCATGCCTATCGTCGGCAAGATCTTCGGCGGCCTGGATTTCGCCAACTACTACCTGCCGCTCAACGGCCAGGCCTACGGGCTGCCGCTGGCCGAGGCCCGGAAGGCGGGCGCGGTGTTTGCCTACGGCAACTTCCTGACCATCCTGATCAACTTCCTGATCCTGGCCTTCATCATCTTCCAGATGGTGCGCGCCATCAACAAGGCGCGCGACCTGGCCAGCAAGCACGAAGAGGCTGCACCGGCCGCACCGGCGCCGACCCCGGAAGACGTGCTGCTGCTGCGCGAAATCCGCGATTCGCTCAAGAAGCAGGGCTGAACCCTGCCTTGCGCTGCATCACACCGGGTTGTCGATATCGATGAAACGGTGTTCGATGCCGAAGTGGGCCGCCACATGCTCGCCCAGCGCCTGGATGCCGTAGCGCTCGGTGGCGTGGTGGCCGGCGGCAAGATAGACGGTACCGGTCTCGCGCGCCAGATGGACGGTGGGTTCGGAGATTTCGCCGCTGATGTAGACCGATGCGCCCGCTTCGATAGCCTGGCCCAGCATGCCCTGCGCCGCGCCGGTACACCAGGCGACCTGACCGACGGCTTGCTGGGGATCGCCGATCAGCAAAGGCATGCGGCCCAGGCGCTTTTCGATCAGCATCGCCAGGTCAGCAGCAGTCTTGACCGAGGGTGCGTGGCAGCGCCCTAGCCAGCCGATGTCGTTTTCACCGAAGCGGCCGGTGGCGTCAAAGTCGAGTCGCCGGGCCAGTTGTGCGTTGTTGCCCAGTTCAGGATGTGAATCGAGCGGCAGGTGATAGCCGAACAGGTTGATGTCGTTGGACAGCAGCAGCTTCAGGCGCCGCTGTTTCTGTCCGATCACGCGCATGTCCTCGCCGCGCCAGAAGTAGCCGTGATGGACCAGGATGGCGTCCGCCTGCCATTGCAGCGCGGCCTCGAGCAGGGCCAGGCTGGCGGTAACGCCAGTGACCACGCGCCCTACCGTGGCGCGCCCTTCCACCTGCAAGCCGTTTGGGCAATAATCGCGATATTGCGCGGCGTTAAGCGTCTGTCCCAGATATGCTGAGAACTCGTCCCTGTTGATGTGGCGGGTCATATCTTCCTCTATCCGATTTCAAATCAAAACCAAGAATTCTTTTATGCGACGTTTATGGCTGTTGTTTGCCCAGACCGTGACGGTCGGTCTGGCCTTGTGGTTCATTGTAGCGACCTTGAAGCCGGACTGGCTGTCCGGTTCCTCCAGTTCGCGCGCAAGGCCGGCCCAGTCCACGGTACAGATGCAGGAAGCGACGCCCAACGCGCCCGCCCTCGACTCCTACCGCCATGCTGCACGCCAGGCCATGCCCTCGGTGGTGAACATCTTCACCACCACCGAAGCGCGGCCGCAGAAGAGCCCGTTCCAGAACGATCCCTTCTTCCGCAAGTTCTTCGGCGACCAGTTCGACGAGCAGCAACAGGATGACAAGCAGTCCAGCCTGGGCTCGGGCGTGATCGTCAGCCCGCAAGGCTACATCCTGACCAACAACCACGTGGTGGAAGCGGCCGACAAGATCGAAGTGGCCCTGGCCGATGGCCGCAAGGCCAGCGCCAAGGTGGTCGGCATCGATCCCGAGACGGATCTGGCGGTCATCAAGATCGACCTGCCCAACCTGCCCGCCATCACCCTGGGCCATCCGGAGAACAGCTCGGTGGGCGACGTCGTGCTGGCCATCGGCAACCCCTTCGGCGTGGGCCAGACGGTGACCATGGGGATCGTCTCGGCGCTGGGCCGCAATCACCTGGGCATCAATACCTTCGAGAACTTCATCCAGACCGATGCCGCCATCAACCCCGGCAACTCCGGTGGCGCGCTGGTCGATACCAACGGCAACCTGCTGGGCATCAATACGGCGATCTATTCGCGTACCGGCGGCAACCTGGGCATCGGCTTTGCCATTCCCATGTCCACGGCCAAGACGGTGATGGAAGCCATCATCAGCCACGGCCAGGTGGTGCGCGGCTGGATCGGCGTGGAACCGCAGGACATCACGCCGGAACTGGCCGAGAGCTTCGGCCTGGGCAAGAAGACCGGCGCCATCATCGCCGGCGTGCTCAAGGGTGGTCCGGCGGATCGTGCGGGCATGCGTCCGGGTGACATCCTGGTAAGCATCGATGACAAGCCGGTCTCCGACACCACCGAGATGCTCAACGTCATCGCCCAGCTCACGCCCGGCCAGCAGATCGCCATGACGGTGCTGCGCAAGTCGCAGGAAACCAAGCTGAACATCACCGTGGGCAAGCGTCCGCCGCCGCCCAGGAACGATGATGCCGACGAAGAATGAGCCAGGAGAGCCAAGCCCATGCATGTGCGTGACCTGATCCAGTTCCTCGGGGAACTGTCCGAGAACAACAACCGCGCCTGGTTTGTCATGAACAAGCCGCGCTATGACATCCTGCGCGAGGAATTCCTGGCGCTGACCATCAAGCTCATCGCCGAGATCAGCAAGTTCGACCCGGCCATCGCGGGCTGCAATCCGAAGAAGGCGCTGTTTCGCATCAACCGCGACATGCGCTTCTCGCATGACAAGCGCCCCTACAAGACGCACTTCTCCGCCGCCATCACGGCCAGCGGACTGAAGAAGCCCAGCCAGGGCGGTGGTCCGGCCTACTACTTCCACATCAATGAAGCGGGCCAACTGCTCATCGCTGGCGGCGAATACATGCCGCCCACGCCGCGCCTGCGGGCCATCCGCAATCGTGTGGTGGAAGATGCTGCCGGCTTCACCAAGATGCGCAAGAACAAGAAGCTGGTGGCGACCTATGGCGACCTGCAGGACGAGGGCAAGCTGCAGCGCCCGCCCAAGGGATTTGATCCGGACACGCCCAATATCGAGTACGTGAAGCTCAAGAGCTTCATCGTCTGGAGCGAAGAGGATATCCGCAAGAAGATTCCGGCCGACCTCGGCAAGCGCGTGCTGGAAGGATTCAAGGACGCCTATCCGCTGGTGCAGTGGCTGCGGGATATTCCGCTGGTCCAGGACGAGGCCGAGCAATGAACGCCGCGCTGATCCGTGCGGGCAACTGAGTCCATGACGAGCAAGAAGACGCCGCCCAACCTGCAATTGCAGCAGGTGCGCATTTCGGACCAGATCGCCGACCACATCGTGCGCTACATCGCCGAGCACAAGCTGGAGCCGGGCCAAAGCCTGCCCAGCGAGGGGGAGCTGACCCGACTCTTCGGCGTGAGCCGCCCCACCGTGCGCGAAGCCACCAATGCGCTGGCCGGACGGGGGCTGATCGCGGTCTCCAGCGGCAAGTCGCCCACCGTGCTGCCCTTGTCCAAGGTGCCCTTTTCCAACCTGGCGCAGCATGGGCTGGCCACCCAGCAGATCACCCCGATCCAGATCCTGGAAGTGCGCCATAGCCTGGATCTGCAGGCCGCCGTGCTGGCGGCGGAACACCGCACGTCGGCCGACATCGACCGGCTCAACGCCATCGTGGCGCAAATGCCGGCGGCGCTGGGCAATGTCGAAGCCTTTTCGCCACTGGACGCGGCCTTCCACGAAGCCGTCGGGCAGGCCACCCAGAATCCCCTGCTGTCAGCCATCATCAGCGGCATCAGCCCCATCCTGTTCGACTCCACGCGCTCGGTCCATTCGCATACGCGCAACCAGCAGGAATGGGACTCGGTGCTGCTGAACCATCAGAACATCGCCGCGGCCATCATCAACGGCAATGCCTCTGCGGCCCGCAGGCTGGTCGATATCCATTACGTGGATGCCTACAAGCGCTACGACTGAGCGCTGCGCCCATACCACCTCAGCAGGCCGTCTTGCTGTGTTCTGAGGCCGCGTGCGCCGGACAGCACGACTGGCCCCAGTGCTGCTGCGTGCTGGTCAGGCCGATGCCGGGATTGAAGGAATTGGTCGGATCCAGGCGGCGATAGAATTGCTCCACCTCAGGTCCGGCATGATAGAGATGGCCGAAGTTGTGCTCAGCCGGATAACGCGCCCCACGCGCTTCCAGCATGGCCAGCAGGCGCTGCTTGACGGCGTCGCAGTCACGGCCCTTCTTGACCAGGTATTCCTGGTGCATCACATGGCAGAAGAAGTGCCCGCAATACATGGTGAACTCGATCTCCTCGGCCAGTTCCTTGGGCAGCACTTCGAACCAGTCATAGGTATTGCGCGGCAGGGCGACGTCGAGTGCAACGATGTCTTCGACCGTATCCTGATGCACGGCCCGGTAGCGATTGGCCGCATTGCCGATGGCGAAGCGGTTCAGGAAGGCCGCGCTGGCCTCCTCGGCATCGCATTCGATGAAGCCTGCCTGCTCCGTCGGCAATATCGCATGGAGATAGGCGCGCGCCTCCTCGATGCCCTCATCGCCCATCTTGAGCAGCAGATGATGGGCGTATCGGTCCCGCATGTCCTCCAGGCGCGGCGGCAGATGCGCGGGCAAGCGCTCAGCCAGGGCCTGCAGCAGCCGATCACTGAGGCTGCGTCCCAGCCCGAGCTTTTCGGTGATGGCGTCGAAGCGGCTCTTGAGCGCAAAGGCCAGCGGCACCTTGTCGGTACCGGCCTTGCGGATATAGAGGAAGAGGTCCTTTCCGTACTTCCTGGCCAGGTCATAGCCGGAGCGATGCATGTATTCGCCGGCAATGGGGAGCGCGCGGAAATTGGCCAGGATATGGCGGCGCAGGTCTTCCAGCACCGCAGGATCGTTGGCGCCGATGTAGAACACCTGGGTGACCTGATCCGCCGCAAAGGTGTCCAGCCGCAATGCGAACACGGCAATCTTGCCGGCCGAGCCCGAGGCTTCGTAGAGGCGACGCGGGTCGGCGTTGAAGCGGGCCGGGATGGGCGAACTGATATCGCGCACATGGTCGGCATATTCACGGTCCGAGGCCATCTGGCCTGGAACGTGATGCACCTGCGCCGGATCGATGCGACCGGCGTCGAGCTGTTCCAGGATGCTCTCCGGATCCTCGCCCAGGTCGATCCCCAGGTGATTGACCAGTTCCAGCCGTCCTTGCTCATCGATGCGGGCAAACAGCGCGTACTGCGTATAGGCGGGACCGCGCTGTATCAGCGAACCGCCCGAGTTGTTGCAGATGCCGCCGGTGATGGAAGCACCGATGCAGCTCGATCCGATCACCGAATGCGGCTCGCGGCCAAGCGGCTTGAGACGGCGTTCCAGCTGGTCCAGCGTCACGCCCGGCTGGGAGAGCACCTGCTGGCCCTGGTCGAGCAGTTCCAGACGCGTCAGGCGCATGGTATTGATCAGCACCACCGGGCGATCATAGCCCTCGGCAATCGGCGTGGAGCCGCCTGTCAGGCCGGTATTGGCAGCCTGGCAGAGGATGACCATGTTGGCCGCATGGCAGACCTGCAAGACGCGCCACATCTCCAGCAACCGTCCGGGGCGCACCACGGCCAGGACTTCACCACCGCCATAGCGCAATCCCTGGCGGAAACGCCGGGTCTGCGCATCGCCGGTCAGCACATGCTTGCTGCCGACGATGGCTTCCAACTTGCTGATCACATCCATCGTTCTTCTTTCCATCGTCATCGTGATCGCCACCCCGCCCGGCCCGACCCGGGCCGGTCACAGCATGGCTGCCGCCGTTCAGGCGCTGGCCGTCACCGCAGCGGGGCCACGCTTGCGGCCACCCAGCGCGATCAGCACACCGGCCAGGAACAAGGCGCCTCCCAGCATCATCAGGCCGTAACGGGGCGAGCCGAAGGCGGTGGTCAACGCACCCAGCAGGTAAGGCCCGACGAAGCCACCGAGATTGCCCACGGAATTGATGATCGCGATCCCTGCGGCAGCGGTGGCACCGGTGAAGTAGGCACCGGGGAAGCCCCAGAACAAGGCAATCGAGGTCAGGCTGCCGCCCACGGCGATGGCGATGCCCGCCAGGGTGATGTAGATGTTGTGCGGGAACAGCGTGCACAGCACCAGGGCCAGGCCGGCGATCATGGAGACCGCCACCGAATAGCTGCGATGCTTGCCCGCCTTCTCGGCATGACGGGTGATGAACACCATGGCGGTCGCGCCGAGAATGTAGGGAATGGCAGAGATCATGCCGATGTCGAGCACCGATTTCACGCCGGCGTCGCGGATGATGGTGGGCGCCCAGAAATTGATGCCGTAGCTGCCGATCATCATCAGCAGATACACCAGCGCCAGGAACCAAAGGATGGGCAAGGCGTACAGGCTCTTGAGCGGGACGTTGACCTTCTCCTTGTTCTCGGCGGCCAGGCGACGGGCCAGCTCGGCCTTTTCCTCCGGTGTCAGCCACTTGGCGCTGGCGATGTCATTGGAGAGCACGAACAGGATGACGATGCCCAGCAAGCAGGCCGGCAGTGCTTCGATGACGAACATCCATTGCCAGCCGGCCAGCGAGTCGCCGCTGCCCATGAACTGCATCAGCGCCCCGCTGATGGGACCGCCGAGGATGTAGGAAAAGGGATTGCCCAGCAACACTACCGCCATCACGCGGCTGTGCATGGCCGAGGGATACCAGTAGGTCATGTAGAGGATCACACCGGGGAAGAAGCCCGCTTCCGAGGCCCCCAGCAGGAAGCGCAAGGTGTAGAAGACCGTCTCGTTGCTCACGCCCAGCCACTGGGCGATGGGGGCCGTAAAGGCCATCAGCGAAGAAATCATGCCCCAGGTGATCATGATGCGCGCGATCCAGATCTTGGCGCCTACGCGATGCAGGATCAGGTTGCTGGGGACTTCGAAGATGAAGTAGCCCAGGAAGAAGATGCCCGCCCCCAGCCCATAGGCCGCCTCCGACATGCCCAGATCGCTCAGCATGGAGAGCTTGGCGAAGCCTACGTTGACCCGGTCGAGGTAGGCAATCACATAGCCCAGCAGCAGCCAGGGTAGGATTTTCCACGTCACTTTCTTGTACAGCCCGTCAAACTGCACAGCACTGCCCTGGCTTGAATTTGCCATCTGTTGTCTCCAGTCAATTTCTTATTGTCGATATCCAGCGCCCGGATCGCCCCGGCGGACGATCGGACAAAAGAGGCAGGTAGATAAACTTATCTACCTGTCAGACAGGTTAGCGGATTTGACGCGATTCTGCAACCGTCAGGGACGGTCAGGCCAGCAAGGGGCGCGGGAATGGCACGGTATAAGCGATGCGCGAAGGGACGACAGGCGCGGGTGGGAAGGTAGACAGGCAGGCCGGATCCGACCTGCCCTGCTGCATCAGCAGCGCTGTCATCAGTCCGTGGTCGAACTGCCCGCTTCGGTGGCGGGCGCCTGGGTGGCGCGTTCGAAGATAGGCGCCACCAGCAGGCCGACTTCGTAGAGCAGCACCAGCGGCACGGCCAGCATCAGCTGGCTCATCACATCGGGCGGCGTGACCACGGCGGCGATGATGAAGGCGCCGACGATCACATAGGGACGGATCTGCTTGAGCTTGGCCAGCGGGACCAGGCCCATGCGCACCAGCACGATCACGATCACCGGCACCTCGAAGGTCACGCCGAAGGCAACGAACATGGTCAGCACGAAATCGACGTAGCTGTCGATGTCCGGGGCCACCGACACCGACTTGGGGGCGAAGTTGTTGATGAAGGGGAAGACCACGCCAAAGACGAAGAAGTAGCAGAACGCCACCCCGGCCACGAACAAGACCGACGAGGAAATCACCAGCGGTGCGATCAGGCGCTTTTCGTGCGTGTAGAGACCCGGCGCGACGAAGGCCCAGAGCTGGTAGAGCACCCAGGGCAGCGAGACCAGCACCGCCACCAGCATGGTGACCTTGATGGGGATGAGGAAGGGCGTGATCACGCCGGTGGCGATCATCTTGCTGCCGGCGGGCAGCGCGTGGATCATCGGCGCGGCCAGCACATCGAAGATGTGGGCCGCAAAGGGCATCAGGCACAGGAACACCACCAGCACCACCGCAGTCGCCTTGACGATGCGGCTGCGCAACTCGATCAGGTGTGAGATGAAGGTGTCTTCGGCCTGGGTGTTTTCTTCAGCCATGGAATTGGAGCATTCTGATGAAGTGGGACGCGCTGCGCCAGATTAGAAGAACTAGAAGAAACCAGCCGACTTGCCCGCGCCCACCGGTCGACGGTACTTGGCCACCCGGGCCGAGGCCGAAATCACACGGGTCTTGTGGCCGCTCTGGTGCTTGTACCAGGCGGGCACACCGGTGGTGCGCGAGAGCTTCTTGCGGCGGAAGGCCTTGGCCTTGATGGCCAGCAGCGAGGGATCGGGTTGACGGGTCCAGTTGCCGGTGGCGGCGCTGTCCGAGCCGGAAGCATCATCGCCGCCGTTCCAGGCGTCATTGAGCGAGGCTTCGGTCTCGGCCATGCTCTTGTGGATGCTGCCGCTGACCTCGCTGGCGGCTGACTCCACGTCCTGGCGCATCTTGCGCAGCTCGTCGAGTTCCATCTCGCGGCTGACCTCCGACTTGACGTCGTTGATGTAGCGCTGGGCGCGGCCGAACAGGGTGCCGGCCATGCGCGCCACCTTAGGCAGGCGCTCCGGGCCGATCACGACCAGCGCGACCACGCCAATCAAGGCCAGCTTGGTAAGGCCGATATCAATCATGGGCTTGTGTGGACTTTAAGGACAAGGGCAGCAGAGCTGCCCGGGAGGCTGGACGTCCGCACCAGGCGCGGACAGCAAAACGGTGCAGCCCGGCGCAATATCGCACCGGGCGCTGCCTGATCAGGTGCCGGACTTGTCTTTTTCCTTGGCCTGCACGTCAATGGCGGCCGCGTCCTTCTTCTCTTCCTCTGCGCCCTTGACGCCATCCTTGAAGCCCTTGACTGCCTTGCCCAGGTCGGAACCCATGTTGCCGAGCTTCTTGGTGCCGAAGACCAGCATCACGATCACCAGGACAATCAGCCAATGCCAAATACTGAACGAACCCATTCTCTTCTCCTAAGCGGACATCCCTGCCCTGTGTACAAGTGTGAAACAGGCCAGCCCCCGGGCTGGCGAATCCTTATTGTTGCACGAACCGTACCCGCCACGGATGCGGGCCGCCGATGACATGCATGTGCAGATGGTACACCTCTTGGCCGCCATCCGGTCCGGTGTTGATGATGGTCTTGAAACCGCCGCTGGGCTTGCCCTCGCCGTCCAGGCCGTAGCCGCAGCCCTGCTCGGCGGCCAGGCGCGGCGCCAGGGCCAGCATCTTGCCCAGCACGGCGGCATGCTGCTCACCACAATCGGCCAGGGTCGCCACATGCTGGCGCGGCACGATCAGGAAGTGCACTGGCGCGGCCGGGTTGATGTCGTGGAAGGCGATCAGGTCCTCGTCCTCGTAGATCTTCTTCGAGGGGATCTGGCCTGCAGCGATCTTACAGAAAATGCAATTATCCAAAGCCGTACTCCTGGGGAAACAAGGGGGAATTGGGAGGGCCGGTGGCCGATCAGTCCTTGCGGGCAGCCTTTTCTTCCAGGCCGGAGAGGCCTTCGCGGCGGGCCAGCTCGTTGAGCACATCCTGCGGACTCAAGTCGAACTGCGCCAGCAGCACCATGGAATGGAACCACAGGTCGGCGCATTCATAGAGCACCTTGGACTTGTCGCCCGAGACGCGGGCATCCTTGGCGGCCATGACGGTTTCGGTGGCTTCCTCGCCGATCTTCTTGAGGATCGCGTCGTCGCCCTTGGAGAACAGCTTGGCGACGTAGGATTTCTCGGGATTGCCGCCGTTGGCCAGCTTGCGCGACTCGATGACCTCGGCCAGTCGCTTCAGGGTTTCACTCATGATGGGGTCTTGTCGCTGTCCACGGGCTTGGGGATGCTCTTGCGCACGCGCTTGGGCTTGGCTTCCGGCGCGGCCGCAGTCGCTGCAGGACCGCCGCCGGCACCGGGTTGCAGGTCCTTCAGGACCGGCTCGACGGTGACCCACTCGCCACTGTCGGCGCTGCCTTCGAATTTCTGGAAGAAGCAGGAATGACGTCCGGTATGGCAGGCAATGCCGGCCACCTGCTCGACCTTGAGCAGCACCACGTCTTCATCGCAATCCAGGCGGATCTCATGGACCTTCTGGAAGTGGCCGGACTCTTCGCCCTTGTGCCACAGCTTCTTGCGCGAGCGGCTCCAGTAGACGGCCTGACCGATCTCCACGGTGCGCGCCAGCGCCTCGCGATTCATCCAGGCGAACATCAATACGTCATTGGAGCCGACTTCCTGGGCGATCACCGGCACCAGGCCGACTTCGTCCCATTTGACCTTGTTGAGCCATTTGGCGCTGATGCTCATGCCAGCCTCATGGAAATGTTCTGGTCGGCCATGAAGCGCTTGGCTTCCTGCACGGTGTGCTGGCCATAGTGGAAGATGCTGGCGGCCAGCACCGCATCGGCCTTGCCCTTGGTGATCCCGTCGGCCAGATCCTGCAGGCCGCCCACGCCACCGGAGGCGATCACGGGGATGCTGACCGCTTCCGAGACCGCGCGGGTCAGGTCGAGGTCGAAACCGCTCTTGGTGCCGTCGCGGTCCATGCTGGTCAAGAGGATCTCGCCCGCGCCCAGTTGCGCCATCTTGCGCGCCCATTCGACCGCGTCCAGGCCAGTGGCCTTGCGACCACCGTGGGTGTAGACCTCCCACTTGCCGTCACCGGCGCGCTTGGCGTCGATGGCCACTACGATACATTGGGAGCCGTACTTGTTGGCGGCATCAGCTACCAGTTGCGGGTTGGTCACGGCCGAGGTATTGATGCCGACCTTGTCAGCGCCGGCATTGAGCAGGCGGCGCACATCTTCCACCGCGCGCACGCCGCCACCCACGGTCAGGGGGATGAAGACCTGCGAGGCCACGGCTTCGATGATGTCCAGGATCAGGTCGCGGCCATCGGAGGAAGCGGTGATGTCGAGGAAGGTCAGCTCATCAGCGCCCTGCTCGTCATAGCGACGCGCGATCTCGACCGGATCGCCGGCATCGCGCAGCTCCAGGAAGTTGACGCCCTTGACCACGCGACCAGCGGTCACGTCCAGGCAAGGGATGATGCGTTTTGCAAGGGCCATGTTATTTGCTGCCGGAGAGGCGGTTGGCTTCCAGTTCGCGCGTGAGTTCATCGGCGCGATCCTGGCCGCTGCGCAGGTCCAGCGTGCCTTCGTAGATGGAACGACCGCAGATGACGGCTTCGATGCCTTCATCCTCGACCCGGCACAGCGCCTCGACGTCGCCCACGTTGTGGACGCCGCCCGAAGCGATGATGGGGATGGTCACCGCCTGCGCCAGGCGCACGGTGGCTTCGATGTTGACGCCGCCCATCATGCCGTCGCGGCCGATGTCGGTGTAGACGATGGCTTCGCAGCCATAGCCTTCGAACTTCTGCGCCAGGTCCACCACTTCGTGGCCGGACAGCTTGCTCCAGCCATCGGTGGCGACCTTGCCGTCCTTGGCGTCCAGGCCGACGATGATCTGGCCGGGGAAGGCGCTGCAGGCGTCATGCAGGAAACCGGGGTTCTTCACCGCAGCGGTGCCGATGATGATGTAGGACAGGCCGTCGTCCAGGTAGCGTTCGATGGTATCGAGATCGCGGATGCCGCCGCCCAGTTGCACCGGGATTTCCTCGACTTCGTTTTCTTCGGCGAAGCTGGCCACCGCCTTGAGGATGGCCTTGACCGCCGCCTCGTTCTTGGGCTTGCCGGCAAAGGCGCCGTTCAGGTCCACCAGGTGCAGGCGGCGCGCGCCCTGCTTGAGCCAGTGCAGGGCCATTTCCGCCGGATCTTCGGAGAAAACGGTGGCTTGGTCCATATCACCTTGTTTGAGGCGTACGCAATGACCGTCTTTCAGGTCGATGGCGGGTATGAGCAGCATGGCTAGGGGATGACTAGTCAGTAAAAAAAGAAGGGTTGTCGAAGCTCAGCAGGGTGATTCTTGCCGTAAAGACAAAAATCAAGGTTTCCAGTGTACGAAATTCCGATACAGCTGCAAACCCGCCGAGGCACTTTTTTCCGGGTGGAACTGGGTTGCAAAGATATTATCGCGGGCCACCGCGCAGGCGAAGTCGCGGCCATACGGGGTCTGCCCGACCACGTGGGCGGTCTCGGCCGGCACGGCATAGTAGCTGTGGACAAAATAGAAGAAGGCGTTGTCGGCAATGCCTTCCCACAGCGGATGGCGGATGGTCTGGTGAACATGGTTCCAGCCCATCTGCGGCACCTTGAACAGGGAGCCATCGTCCTGGCGCATGCCTTCCAGGTCGAAGCGCACCACCTTGCCGGGCAGCAGGCCCAGGCCGGGGGTGTCGCCTTCCTCACTCCAGTCGAACAGCATCTGCTCGCCCACGCATACGCCGAACAGCGGCTTGGTACGCGATGCTTCGATGACGGCGTCCTGCACGCCCGACTCGCGCAGGCTGCGCATGCAATCGGGCATGGCGCCCTGGCCAGGCAGGACCACGCGGTCGGCGGCGCGGATATCGGCGACCTCGCCGGAGATGCGCACATCGGCTTCAGGCGCGACATGGCGCAGCGCCTGCGCCACCGAGCGCAGGTTGCCCATGCCGTAATCGACTACAACAATTTTATTCATGGCGACATTGAACGGCGCTCGCGCGCCGGAAAACCAGATGATTTAGCAATACCCTGCGTTTTTACAGGCTGCCCTTGGTCGACGGAATCGTACCAGCAGCGCGCGGATCAAGTTCGACGGCCATGCGCAGCGCGCGGCCGAAGGCCTTGAATACGGTCTCGGCCTGGTGGTGGGCGTTCACGCCCCGCAGGTTGTCCACATGCAGGGTCACCTGCGCGTGGTTGACGAAACCGTGGAAGAACTCGCTGGTCAGGTCCACGTCGAAGGAACCGATCATGGAGCGGGTAAAGGGGATGTGGTATTCCAGGCCGGGACGGCCGGAGAAGTCGATGACCACGCGCGAGAGGGCTTCATCCAGCGGCACGTAGGCGTGGCCGTAGCGGCGGATGCCCTTCTTGTCGCCGATGGCCTTGGCAAAGGCCATGCCCAGGGTGATACCCACGTCTTCCACCGTATGGTGGGCGTCGATGTGGAGGTCGCCCTTGGCGTGGATATCCAGGTCGATCAGGCCATGGCGGGCGATCTGGTCCAGCATGTGGTCCAGGAAGGGGACGCCGGTATCGAGCTTCTGCTGGCCGGTGCCATCCAGGTTGATCGCAACGCGGATTTGCGTCTCGTTGGTGTTGCGGACGACTTCCGCGGTTCTCGGTGTAGACATGGTCAGGGTAAGACGGAGTTCTATCGTTATGTAATGCGTTGTGCTGGCCTGGGCCTGGCCCTTGCTGGCCGCTCTACAGTTCGCGCAGCGCCGCCTTCAGGGCCGCCAGGAACGTGGCGTTTTCTTCATCCGAGCTGACGGTAATGCGCAAACAGTTTTGGAGCAATACGTGCATTCTACCGGCATTTTTCACAAGTACCCTGTGCGCCAGCAAGCTGGCGCAGACTTTATCGGCATCCGGGACGCGGATCAGCAGGAAATTGGCCGCCGAGGGAAACACCTGCACCCCGTCCAGCGCCGCCAGTTCGGCCGCCAGGGCGCTGCGCGCCTCGCGCAATCGTGCGGCCTGGGCCTGCAGTACATCCAGATGCTCCAGCACGAACAGCGCAGCGGCTTCGGTGAGCACATTGACGTTGTAGGGCGGTCGCACCTTGTCCAATTCGCGCAACAGCGCCGGCGCCGCTGACAGGTAACCCAGGCGGATGCCCGCCAGTCCCAGCTTGGAGACGGTGCGCATGAGCACCAGGTTGTTGTGCTGCGGCAATGCCGGCATCAGGGTGGAGGCGGCAAAGGGCTGGTAGGCCTCATCGACGACCACCAGCCCGTACGGTGCGGCGGCTTCGACGATGCGCAGCACATCGGCCATCTCATAGAGCGTGCCGGTAGGATTGTTGGGGTATCCCAGCCAGGTGATGACGGGCTTGTGCGTCTCCATGGCCGCCAGCATGGCCGGCAGGTCCAGGCTCAGGTCAGCGCGCAGCGGCACGCCCACGTACTCCAGCCCGGCCATCTTGGCCGAGACGCCATACATCACGAAGCCCGGCTCCGGCGCCAGGATGGTCCGGCCCGGCTGGGCGCAGGCCACCGACAGCAGGGTAATCAATTCATCCGAGCCATTGCCCAGCAGGACATCGTAGCCCGCCGGCACACCCAGGCGCTCGCAGATGGCGGCCTTCAGGGCAGTGTACGCAGGCACCGGGTAACGGTTGAGCTCCAGCGCGGCCAGGCGTTGCGCCAGTTGCTCGCGCAGTTCGGCGGGCAGCAGGTAGGGATTTTCCATCGCGTCGAGCTTGACCATGCCCTCGGCCGACGGCACGTGATAGGACTGCCAGCCGCGCACCACCGGGCGGATGACATTGGCGACCAACTGGTCGATGGACGCAGATTCAGGCTTGGGTACGGAGGGCTTCATCGTCTTGGTGGGCTGGCGCGAGGGCGTCGAGGCGCTGGCGGATCAGTTCGCAATAATCGGGATTGAGTTCAAAACCAGTGAAATGCCGTCCACAGCGCCGCGCCGCCACCGCCGTGGTGCCGCTGCCCATGAAGGGATCGAGCACCACGCCGCCCGGCGGACAGGAGGCCTTGACCATGCGTTCCACCACTTCCAGCGGCTTCTGCGTGGGATGGTCGGCACGCTCCTTGTGTTCGCGGTGCAGGCGCGAGACGCTCCACACATCCTTGGGGTTGTAGCCCATCTCCAGCCACTTCGCGCCCACGAAGATGGAGCGCGAGCGCGCCTTCTTGGTCTGGGCGTCGTAGGGGATGCGGATGGCATCGAGGTCGAAAAAATAATCCTTGGCCCGCGCAAAGAATCCGATGGTGTCATGCACCGACGAATAACGCCGGGTACTGCCGCCCATCGAGGGCACGCGGCGGTCCCAGATGATCTCGTTGATCATGGTCATGCGCTGCTTGAGCATCACGAAGATCTCCGGCGAATTGCGCCAGGTCAGGAAGATGTAGAGGCTGCCATTGGGCTTGAGCTTGGGCAGCGCGGCATCGACCCATTGCTCGGTCCAGGCTAGGTAGGCAGCGGTATCGAGCTTGTCGGAATCGTTGCCATAGTCCTTGCCCAGTCCATAGGGCGGATCGGCGATCATCAGATCGACGCTGCCATCGGGGATGCGCGCCAGGCCGGCCACGGCGGAAAGCGCATCTTCGCAAAATACGCGGTCCAGCCAGCCGGCGCCTGCGAGGGAGTCGGTGGCGGACCTCATCATCTTACTTCTTCAGCCGCAATTCGGCCGAGCGGGCGTGCGCCTGCAAGCCTTCGCCATAGGCCAGTTCAGCAGCGATCTTGCCCAACGTCTGCGCGCCCTCTTCCGATACGCGGATCACGCTGGAACGCTTCTGGAAGTCATACACGCCCAGCGGCGAGGAGAAGCGTGCAGTGCGCGAGGTCGGCAGCACGTGATTGGGACCGGCGCAATAATCCCCCAGCGATTCGGACGAGAAACGGCCCAGGAACATCGCGCCCGCGTGACGGATCTGGTCGGCCCACTGCTGCGGCTCCTGCGCGGAAATCTCCAGATGCTCGGCGGCGATCATGTTGGCGATCTCGCAGGCTTCGGCCATGTCGCGCACCTTGACCAGCGCGCCACGGTCGGTCAGCGAGGTGCGGATCACGTCCTTGCGCGGCATGTCGTCCAGCAGGCGGTTGATCGACGCCTCGACCTTGGCGATGTAGTCCGCATCCGGGCACAGCAGGATGGATTGCGCCAGCTCGTCGTGTTCGGCTTGCGAGAACAGGTCCATGGCGATCCAGTCGGGATCGGTGGCGCCATCGCAGATCACCAGGATCTCCGAAGGACCGGCGATCATGTCGATGCCGACCACGCCGAACACGCGGCGCTTGGCCGCAGCCACATAGGCATTGCCGGGGCCGACGATCTTGTCCACCTGCGGGATGGTCGCGGTGCCATAGGCCAATGCGCCCACAGCTTGCGCACCACCGATGGTGAAGACGCGGTCCACCCCTGCAATGGCGGCGGCGGCCAGCACCAGTTCATTCTTCACGCCATCGGGCGTGGGCACGACCATGATGACTTCCTGCACGCCAGCCACCTTGGCCGGAATCGCATTCATCAGCACCGACGACGGATAGGCCGCCTTGCCGCCAGGCACGTAGATGCCCACGCGGTCCAGCGGCGTGACCTTCTGGCCCAGCTCGGTGCCATCGGCTTCGCGGTAGAGGAAGCCATCGGAGCCGCATTCCTTCTTCTGGCGCTCGTGATAGGCGCGCACGCGGTCGGCAGCCGTCTGCAGCGCATGACGACGCGCCTCGGGCAGGCCGGCCAGCGCGGCTTGCAGCGCGTCCTTGCCGATCTCCAGCGCCGCCACGGAAGCGGCCTGCAGGCGGTCGAAGCGCTGCGTGTATTCCAGCACGGCGGCGTCGCCGCGCGCCTTCACATCGGCCAGGATGGTGGCTGCGGCGCGGTCGATGGCCTCGTCTTCGCTGGCTTCGAAGGCCAGCACGGCCGAGAGCTGCTCACGGAAGCCAGCGGCGGCGGAATCGAGTTTTCGGATGGCAATGCTCATGGTCTCACCTGCTCTGCGAGGAAATCTGGGGTCGTGGTCATCGATTACTTGGCCTTGGAGGCTTTTTCGAAGGCCTCCAGGATCGGTTGCAGGCGCTCGCGCTTCAACTTCAGCGCGGCCTGGTTCACCACCAGGCGTGAGGAGATATCAATGATGTGCTCGACTTCCACCAGCTTGTTGGCGCGCAAGGTGCCGCCGGTGCTGACCAGGTCGACGATGGCGTCGGACAGGCCCACCAGCGGTCCCAGCTCCATGGAGCCATACAGCTTGATCAGGTCCACGTGGACACCCTTGGCGGCGAAGTGCTCGCGGGCGGTGTTGACATACTTGGTCACCACGCGCAGGCGCGCACCCTGGCGCACCGCATTGGCGTAGTCGAAACCTTCCTGCACCGCCACCGACAGGCGGCACTTGGCGATGTTCAGGTCGATGGGCTGGTACAGGCCTTCGCCGCCGTGCTCCATCAGCACGTCCTTGCCGGCCACGCCGAAATCGGCCGCGCCATATTGCACATAGGTCGGTACGTCCGAGGCGCGCACGATGATCACGCGCACGTCGGGATCATTGGTGGGCAGGATCAGCTTGCGCGAGGACTCCGGGTCTTCGGACACGGTGATGCCGGCCGCCTTGAGCAAGGGCAGGGTTTCTTCGAAGATGCGGCCCTTGGACAGCGCCAGCGTCAGTTGTTGGGTCATGATGTTGTGCTTTTTCTCGAATCCGTAAACTTACTTGATACGCTGGATATCAGCGCCGATGGCCGACAGCTTGGCTTCCATGCGGTCATAGCCACGGTCAAGGTGGTAGATGCGTTCCACCACCGTCTCGCCCTGGGCCGCCAGGCCGGCGATCACCAGCGAGGCCGAGGCGCGCAGGTCGGTCGCCATGACCGGTGCGCCGATGAATTTTTCCACACCTGTGACGATGGCGGTATTGCCCTCCACGTCAATGGCCGCGCCCAGGCGGTTGAGCTCCTGGACGTGCATGAATCGGTTCTCGAAGATGGTCTCGGTGACGTGGCTGGTGCCTTCGGCGAGGCAGTTCAGCGCCATGAACTGCGCCTGCATGTCGGTGGGGAAGCCAGGATACTCGGTGGTGCGGAAGCTCACTGCCTTGGGACGACGCGCCATCTGGATGCGGATCCAGTCCTCGCCGGAAGTGAGGATGGCGCCGGCGTCGCGCAGCTTGTCCAGCGCCGCATCGAGCAGGCCGGCGCGGGTGCGCCGCAAGGTCACGTCGCCGCCGGTAGCGGCCACTGCGCACAGGAAGGTGCCGGTTTCGATGCGGTCGGCGATGACTTCGTGCGAGGCGCCATGCAGTTGCTCGACGCCCTGGATGACCAGGCGATCAGTACCGATGCCTTCGATCTTCGCGCCCATCTTGACCAGCAGGTTGGCCAGGTCGCCCACCTCGGGTTCGCGCGCGGCGTTTTCCAGCACGGTCTCGCCGTCAGCCAGGACGGCGGCCATCAGCAGGTTCTCGGTGCCGGTGACGGTGATCATGTCGGTGACGATGCGCGCCCCCTTGAGGCGCTTGGCCTTGGCGTAGATATAGCCGCCTTCGATATGAATCTCAGCGCCCATGGCCTGCAAGCCCTTGATGTGCTGGTCCACCGGACGCGAACCGATGGCGCAGCCACCTGGCAGCGATACCTTGGCCTGGCCGAAGCGGGCCAGCAGCGGGCCCAGCACCAGGATCGAGGCACGCATGGTCTTGACCAGTTCGTACGGCGCTTCCGGGCGGGTGATGTCGTTGCCATTGAGCACCATCTGGTCGCCCTTTTCCTGCACGCGCAGGCCCATCTGCTTCATCAGCCCGGTGATGGTGACCACGTCCTGCAGGTGCGGCACGTTGGAGAGCACCAGGTCATCGGCCGTCAGCAGCGCCGCGCACAGGATGGGCAGGGCGGCGTTCTTGGCGCCGGAAATCGTGACATCGCCGGAGAGGCGCTTGCCGCCACGGATCAAAAGCTTGTCCATCGTCTTGCCTTATTTCTGGAATTCTTCGGGGGTCAGGGTCTTCATCGACAGCGCGTGGATTTCTTCGCGCATGCGGTCGCCCAGGGCGGCGTAGACCAGCTGGTGACGCTGGATCAGGCGCTTGCCGGCGAAAGCTTCGGCGACGATGACAGCGGTGAAGTGCTGGCCATCGCCCTCCACTTCCAGGTGCTGGCAGTCGAGGCCGGCGGCGATATAGCTTTTGACGAGTTCAGGAGTGGGTAGCATGTTGAGGCTCTTCACGGGAATGGGGGAGATGGCGGGGCGCAGCGTGTTCAATGCGAACCTGCGCGCAGCTTGTAGCCGCTCTTGAGCATGCGCACGGCCAGGGTGGACAGCGCCACGAAGAACACGGCGACGATGCCGAGGCTGGTCATGGGAGCAATGTCGGACTGGCCGAAGAAGCCGTAGCGAAAACCGTCGATCATATAAAAAAACGGGTTGAAATGCGATACCGCCTGCCAGAACGGCGGCAGCGAGTGTATCGAATAGAACACGCCGGCCAGGAAGGTCAGGGGTACGATCAGGAAATTCTGGAAGGCCGCCAACTGGTCGAACTTCTCGGCCCAGATCCCTGCGATGAGGCCCATGGTCCCCAGGATGGCCGCGCCCAAGAGCGCGAATACCAGGATCCACAGCGGCGCCACGAAGTCCAGATGGCCGAACCACACGGTCACCACGAAGACCCCGGCCCCGACCATCAGGCCGCGCACCACGGCGGCCAGCACGTAGCCGCCGAAGAGCTCCCAGTGCGACAGCGGGGTCAGCAGCACGAACACCAGGTTGCCGGTGATCTTGGACTGGATCAGCGAAGAAGAACTGTTGGCGAAGGCGTTCTGCAACACGCTCATCATCACCAGGCCCGGCACCAGGAAGCCGGTGTAGTTCACGCCAGGATAGACCTGCACGCGGTCCTGCAGCACGTGGCCGAAGATCAACAGATACAGCAGGGCCGTGACGATGGGCGCGGTGATGGTCTGGGTGGCGACCTTCCAGAAACGCAGGATTTCCTTGTAGAACAGGGTACGGAAACCGATCATTTTTCATCTCCCATGATCTGGATGAAGACGTCTTCCAGATCGGCCTGCTGCAATTGCAGATCATCGATCTCGGCGCCGGCTGCGCGCAGTGCGGCCAGGATGGGTTCGACTTCCTGATAGTCGTTCACGCGCAGCGTATATTTGTTGCCCGACAACAGTTCTTCGGGATGCGTGACCAGAGACTTCAATCCCTCCGGCAGGCTGCCGCGCTTCAGGCGCAGCACCATCTGCGAGCCCGAGATACGGCGGATCAAGGCATCGGTCGAATCCAGCGCCACTACCTTGCCGAACTTGAGCATGGCAATGCGGTTGCACAGCGCCTGGGCTTCTTCCAGGTAGTGCGTGGTCAGCACGATGGTGTGGCCTTCGCGGTTGAGGCGACCGATGAACTGCCACAGGGTCTGGCGCAGCTCTACGTCCACCCCGGCGGTCGGTTCATCCAGCACGATCACGGGCGGTTTGTGCACCAGCGCCTGGGCCACCAGCACGCGCCGCTTCATGCCGCCGGAGAGCGCGCGCATATTGGTGTCGGCCTTGTTGGTGAGGTCCAGGTTTTCCATGACCTCGTCGATCCACTTGTCGTTGCTGCTGAGGCCAAAATAGCCGGACTGCATCCGCAGCGTCTCGCGCACAGTGAAGAAGGGATCGAAGACCAGTTCCTGCGGCACCACGCCCAGCTTCATGCGGGCGGCGCGATAGTCACTGACCACGTCGTGGCCGTGGATGGTGACCGAGCCGGAATCGGCGCGGTTCAGGCCGGCGATGATGGAGATCAGCGTGGTCTTGCCAGCCCCATTAGGGCCGAGCAGACCGAAGAATTCACCTTCCTCGATCGCCAGCGAAACGCCGCCCAGCGCTTGCAGCGACTGGTAGCGTTTCTTGATGTCATTGATTTGCAGAGCGGCCATTGCCTCGCCCGTTCGATTCGTTAATTGCGTCTGTTGCCAGAAGGAAATAAGGAAACAGCAAGCCCTGCGGGTCCACTGTCCACCTCGCCCTGGCCGCGCCGCCCTCCTCCTGCCTGGGAGATGGATCGTCACGCAGCCGTGTTGTGGTTGGTGCTATCGGGATAGCGATCGGTTTTGCCCGGCGACCGGGGCGCTGCATCCAGCGGATGGGAATCCGCTACACCACGCAGCGTGGGCGCCTGCAAAAACCTTCGATTATAGGGGAATTCGATTTTCCGGGCCGTGCGGCCCAGGGACGCGACCTGATCAGTGATGTCGGTCGGTGGCGGAAGTGGGAGCGGCGACGCCTTGCAGCAAGGCGGTCACGCCGTAGAGGTCGGCCAGGCTTTGCAGATTGGCCGGCAGCGCACCGAAGTCCAGCGCCGCACCGCGTTCGACAGCGGCGCGACGCCAGGCCAGCAGCGTAGCCACGGCCGAGGAATCCACGGTAGCGACCGCGCTGACGTCGATGCCGGTCTGGCCCGCGGCGATGGCCGCCAGGCCCTCGCGCAGGACGGTACTGGCATTGGTGAAAGTCAGCGAGGCGCCGGGCTTGAACATGGTGCGCTTTCCAGTGGGTCAGGTCAGGTTACTTCTTGCCGTTGCCGCGAGCGGCCAACTGCTTGTTCTTGTCCGACAGCGCCTTGATCAGGCCGTCGATACCGCCCTTGTTGATCTCGTTGGAGAAGGTGCCCTTGTAGGCTTCCACCAGCCAGGCGCCCAGGACGTTGACGTCGTAGAGCTTCCAGCCATCACCCTTCTTTTCCAGACGATAGCTCAGCTGGATGGGCTCGCCGCCACGATCCGAGATCACCTGGGAATTGACTTCCACTTCGGTGTCGCCAGGCGCTGCGCGCAGGGGCTTGAAGACGATCTTCTGGTCACGCACCTGGGACAGCGCGCCCGAGTAGGTGAACACCAGCAGGCTGCGGAACTCGTTGACCAGCTGCGCCTGCTGATCCGGAGTCGCCTGGCGCCAGTAGCGGCCGGCGGCCAGTTGGGTCATGCGCTGGAAGTCAACGTAGGGCAGGATTTTCTCTTCCACCAGCTGCATGATGCGATTGTTGTTGCCGGACTGGATGTCCTTGTCGTTCTTGGCGGTATCCAGCACTTCAGAACTGATGCGCTTGACCAGCGCATCAGGAGCTTCCTGGGCCGAAGCGGCGCCGGTGAAGGCCAGAGCGTGAACGGCGAAGGCAGCGATTGCGAAAAGTTTATTGAGCATCTTCATAAGTCTTGTTCCATTCGAGTCAGCAGGAGAGGCCGGACCTTCGCGCCCGGGAGCGCAGACGAGACACGGCCATCTCTTCGAAGTGCGCCGGGGGCGGGGGTTCCCGCCCGGTCACAGATGGGCACAGGTGTTACAGATTGTGCAAATCAGGTTCTTTTCAAGACCGCCATGGCTGCAGAGGCAGCATGTCGGTCTTGCTTGCCAGCATCCGGCGATCAGGGCTGGATGGCGTTTTCCGGCCTGTCCTTGCCGCTACCGCCGGCGCCGTTGATCTGGCTCTGGCGGCGTTGCAGGTAGGCGTCACGCACGAAGTCGTACTTGTCCAGCGCAGCATCTTCCAGCAGGGTCGACGCATCCAGCAACTGGGCGCGGCGGTCGACGATGCGAACCACGGTGCCCACATTGCGCCAGCGGGTCGGACGCTTGTAGGTCCACAAGTCGCCGTAGAGGTCCACCGGCAAGCCGGCAGTGTCACGCACCGTAGAGGGGCCAAAGAACGGCAGCACCACATAGGGACCGGAACCCACGCCCCACTTGCCCAGGGTCTGGCCGAAATCGGACTTCTCACGCGGCAGACGCGCTTCGGTCGCCACGTCCAGCACGCCACCCAGGCCGAAGGTGGTGTTGATGGCCACGCGCATGAAGGTCGAGACGCCCTGCTCGATACGGCCCTGCAGCAGCTGGTTCACCGACGACCACAGGTCGCCGATGTTGCCGAAGAAGTTGCCCACGCCACGCTGGACCGGATTCGGGACCACCGCGTCATAGGCCTGCGCAGCCGGCTTCAAGGCCACCTTGTCGACCGTGTCGTTGAAGCTGAACATGGTGCGGTTGAAGCCTTCCAGCGGATCGTTGGGATTGTTGCTGGTGCTGGCGCAGCCGGTCATGACCGCAGCCGCCAGGGCGATGGCGCCCAGACGGCTGGCGTAGGCAGCGTTGATGGTTTTATTGTTCATTTGGAATCATCCTTTCCCTCTGCCGCTTTGCTATAGAGGAACTGACCGATCAGGTTCTCCAGCACGATAGCGGATTGCGTCATCTTAATCGTATCGCCCGACGCCAGGTTAGCAGTGTCGCCACCCGGCTCGATGCCGATGTATTGTTCTCCCAACAGACCCGAGGTGAGGATCTTGGCCGAGCTGTCCTTGGGGAATTTGTAGCTCTCGTCCATGTTCAGCGACACCACGGCGCGGAAGGTCTGGTCATCGAAGCGGATCGAATCCACCCGCCCCACCACCACGCCGGCGCTCTTGACGGCCGCACGCGACTTCAGGCCACCGATATTGTCGAAGCTGGCCTTGATGGTATAGGTCTTCTGGCCGAAGGACATCGAACTCATGTTGCCGGCCTTGAGCGCCAGGAACACTAGCGCCGCCACGCCCAGCAGGACGAAGATTCCAACCCAGGCATCCAGTGATTTACGTTGCATAGTTCAACCCTCTTTATTCATTGTCGCACCCAAGCCCGGGCGCACTACATTCTTTTGCCGCGATCAGCTGAACATCAGCGCGGTCAGCAGGAAGTCCAGGCCCAGCACCAGCAGCGAAGCGATCACCACGGTCCGGGTGGTGGCGCGCGCCACACCCTCGGGCGTCGGCTTGGCCTCATAGCCCTGGAACAGCGCCACGAAGGTCACCGCCACGCCGAACACGACGCTCTTCAGGACGCCATTGGCGATGTCGTTCCAGACATCCACCCCGCCCTGCATCTGCGACCAGAACGCGCCTTCATCCACGCCGATCAGCAGCACGCCGACCACATAGCCGCCGATCACGCCCACGGCGCTGAAGATGGCCGCCAGCACCGGCATGGCGATCACGCCCGCCCAGAAGCGCGGCGCCACCACGCGTTGCAGCGGGTTCACGGCCATCATTTCCATGGCCGACAATTGCTCGCCCGCCTTCATCAGGCCGATCTCGGCGGTCAGCGAGGTGCCGGCGCGACCGGCGAAGAGCAGCGCCGTCACCACCGGACCCAGCTCGCGCGTCAGCGACAGCGCCACCAGCAGGCCCAGCGCCTGTTCGGAACCGTATTTATTGAGAGTGTAATAGCCCTGCAAGCCCAGCACGAAGCCCACGAAGAGGCCCGACACGGCGATGATCACCAGCGAATAGTTGCCGATGAAATGGATCTGGTCGGTGATCAGGCGCGGACGGCGCAGCAGACCCAGCGAGGAACCCAGCATGCTGGCGAACATGCGCCCGGCAAAGCCCACGCCCACCGCGAATTCGCGGATGCTGCGGCCCAGGCCGCTGACGAGACCGGCGATCATGCGCCACCTCCCAGGCCCAGGTCCTCGGCCAGCGATTTGCCGGGATAGTGGAACGGCACCGGACCATCGGCCTCGGCATGCACGAACTGCCTGACGTAGGGGTCGGGGGAAGAACGCAGTTCTTCGGGCGTGCCCTGCGCCACGATCTTGCCGGCCGACAGGAAATAGACATGGTCGGCGATGGCGAAGGATTCGTTCACATCGTGCGAGACCAGGATCGAGGTCGAACCCAGCGCGTCGTTGAGACGGCGGATCAGGTTGGCGGTCACGCCCATGGAGATGGGATCGAGGCCGGCGAAAGGTTCGTCATACATGATCAGCGCCGGGTCCAGCGCGATCGCACGCGCCAGCGCCACGCGGCGCGCCATGCCGCCGGAGATCTCGGCCGGCTTGAGCGAAGCGGCATTGCGCAGGCCCACGGCGTTGAGCTTCATGAGCACCAGGTCGCGGATGAGCGTCTCGTCCAGATCGGTATGCTCGCGCAGCGGGAAGGCCACGTTGTCGAACACCGTCATGTCGGTGAACAAGGCGCCGTTCTGGAACAGCATGCCCATCTTGCGGCGCAGCAGGAACAGTTGTTTGGTGGCCAGGTCGGGGACGTTTTCGCCATCCACTTCCACCTTGCCCTGCTGCGGACGCAACTGGCCGCCGATCAGGCGCAGGATGGTGGTCTTGCCCGAACCGGAACCGCCCATCACCGCCACCACCTTTCCGCGCGGGAAATCCATATGGAGGCCGGACAGGATAGGCCGGTCGCCATAGCGGAAATGCAGATCGCGGATTTCTACGATATTAGGCAAGGGGATTCTGTGTGTTCTTTGGAAAAGCGACATTGTAGAGCAAATTTTACAAATCGCTTTCAAGAAGGCAATACAGCCTGTAAATGGCAAGCTGTAGAAAGCCTTGATTTTCACAAATTAACGACCGGTTCGCCGAAGATGTTCTCTATTTCCGGCAACCAACTAAATGACGATTCAGTCAGTAAAATATTGCCTGTGGAAGAAAATTTTCGTTCCGTAGCGTGTACACAACGGAATAGTTTCAAATAGGAAATTTTCCCGACACAAGGAGAATAAATGGGCAAACATTTGCAACAGCTCATCTGCTGCAATGCAAACCGAAAACCCTAACAAGACCATAAGCATAGGGTTGGGGCCTGCGGCTTGCTACAATGGCGGTTTTGCTTTCGGAAGAATCTGTCATGAGCCTCAAATGCGGCATCGTGGGTCTGCCCAACGTTGGTAAGTCCACTCTTTTCAACGCGCTGACCAAGGCTGGCATCGCCGCCGAGAACTATCCGTTCTGCACTATCGAGCCCAACGTGGGCATCGTGGAAGTGCCGGATCCGCGCCTGAAGGCGCTGGCGGAGATCGTCAAGCCCGAGCGCATCCTGCCGGCCACCGTCGAATTCGTGGATATCGCCGGCCTGGTGGCGGGCGCCTCCAAGGGTGAAGGCCTGGGCAACCAGTTCCTGTCGCACATCCGCGAGACCGACGCCATCGTCAACGTGGTGCGCTGCTTCGAAGACCCCAACGTGATCCACGTGGCCGGTCGCGTCAGCCCCCTGGACGACATCGCCGTGATCCAGACCGAGCTGGCGCTGGCCGACATGGGCACGGTTGAAAAGGCCATCCACCGCGAGCAGAAGAAGGCCCGCTCCGGCGACAAGGACGCCGCCAAGCTGGTGGCCCTGCTGGAACGCATCATGCCGGCGCTGGACGAAGCCAAGCCGGTGCGCGCACTGGGCCTGGATGCCGAAGAGATGCTGCTGATCAAGCCGCTGTGCCTGATCACCGCCAAGCCGGCGATGTACGTGGCCAACGTCTCCGACAGCGGCTTCACCGACAACCCGCTGCTGGACCAGCTGACCGCCTACGCCCAGGAACAGAACGCCCCCATCGTGGCCATCTGCGCCGCCATCGAAGCCGAGATCGCCGACCTGGACGATGCCGACAAGGCCGATTTCCTGGCCGACATGGGCATGGAAGAGCCGGGCCTGGATCGTCTGATCCGTGCGGCATTCAAGCTGCTGGGCCTGCAGACCTACTTCACCGCTGGCGTCAAGGAAGTGCGCGCCTGGACCGTGCCGGTGGGCGCGACCGGCCCGCAAGCGGCCGGCGTGATCCACACCGACTTCGAACGCGGTTTCATCCGTGCGCAGACCATTGCCTTTGAGGATTTCATTGCCTTCAAGGGTGAGACTGGGGCCAAGGAAGCGGGCAAGATGCGGGCCGAAGGCAAGGAGTATGTGGTCAAGGATGGGGATGTGATGAATTTCTTGTTTAACGTCTGATTCGAGCAAGCCATTTCAGGCGGTTGCATCTGCTTGCAGACGCATCACTGAAAACGACGCAAAGCCCCGTGGATACGGGGCTTTTGCATTTCAGGTCGTTGCATGGAATAACACTTGATAGCACTGCGCAAGTGAGCCATGAACTCTTGATGCGCCTGCTTGCCGAGGTTGCGGGTGTCAACCAGAAAAAGAATGCGTTTGGCCCCACCAAACTTCAGCAGACGATAGACCGATGTGATTGCGGTAAAAGTTTTGCCTGCACCCGTGGCCATGTGCACAAGTGCACGCGGCTTGTTCTGCGCCAGTGACTTTTCCAGACCAGTCACGGCCGTGATCTGGCAACCGCGTAGATCGAGCTCAGGCAACGCCGGCATTTGCTCAGCCAAACGGCGGCGCAAACTTGCTGGCTGGGCCAGCCATGAGGCCAGCGTTTCAGGCTTGAAGAAGTGGAAGATCTCGCGTGATCGCGGCGCAGGGTCGGCATTGTCAGTAAAGCGAACGATCTGGCCTGTGGCTTCGAACAGGAAGCGCAGCGGGCTGTCGTCCTTGCGCCACTTGAGGTTGGCGGTGGCGTAACGCTCGGTTTGGCTTTCTGTCGCAGTGAGGTTCTCGCCTGCAGTATCCTTCTTGGCTTCGATGACGCCCACGGGACTGCGGTTGACGAACAGCACGTAATCCGCAGGTCCTGTATCAGTGGGATATTCACGCACGACCACACCCGCGGCTGCACCGAGGTTGAGCTGCCTCATGTCTTGAATGACCCAGCCCGCTTGCTCCAGCTTCTGATCGATGTGTTGACGCGCTTTAGTTTCCGGTGTCATGCGTACCTCCCTGCCAAGCATGCGGGTCTATCGCCCACTTTCTATCGCCACTGGTCGATAGAAGTCTTTGATTCGAGCGACTGTTGCCAGCATATCGCCCATCCGCTATCGCCCATCTATCGGCAATAGAACGTAATTTGTCCGATAGGCGGCTCATGCCACTGCCCAATACCGCCGCCAGCGCTTGTCACCCTCAAAGCGGACGTCCCCGCGCTTGATCAGCTCTTCCAGTGCGCGCTTGACTTGCTTGAGGTGGATTTCGCCGCCGATGCGCTGGTGAATGGCACTAATGGCCGACCTGGGGTAGCGTTGCAGGTCTTCCAAGATCAGCGCGGCCAAGCGGTGTGGCTCAATGCGCTTGAGGGTGGTCTCACCGGTGAACTGGAGGCTGCGCAGCAGGCTGGGGTCAACAAAGTAGCGTGTTGCCTGGGTCCGTCCGGCGCTTTGCACCAACTGCCAATCCAGCAGGCGTTTGAGCCAGGGTTGCAGTGCTTCAACGGATGGCAGCTCAAGCGACGTTGCCAGCTCGCGTGCCGTCAGGGCATCGTGTTGCGCCAACAGGCCCAATGCGATCCGCTCGCGCTGCGTGAGCTGATAGGTCTGGTCTGCCTTCGCAATGAAGTCGATCACTTCGGGCTTGAGGATACGGCGGCGCACCGTCACCTGCACGCGGTCGTAGGTCTCGATCAATTCGGGAGCCGGGCGGCCTTGTGAGAGCAGCACCTCGAAGATCTTGTCGAAAACGCTGCCTTCGCGCTCCATCAGCTTCAAATCATGGAACAGGCGTGCCAGGTGTTCGTTACGGCGAACCGTGGTGTGGAGCACGTTCTGCGGCGAGACGCCCAGCGGTAGTGGTCCAGGGTTGACCACTTCCAGTCGGTCTGGATGCAGGTTCAAAAAGATGTCACCGCGCTGGGTATAAGGGCGGTGTACCAAGGCGTTGACCAACAATTCGCGCACAACGATTTCATCGAAAGCAGGCACGTTCTGGCGGTACAAGCCATCGGGCAGCTCGTAGCGCTCGCGGAAATCAGGCACCTCCAGCCAGACCGCCTCGATCAACTCCATCGGGCTTTTCGTGTGGTCGTCCCACACCAGCTTGTTGACCTTCTGCCCGTGCTCGTCGTATTTGATGAACTGGATGACCGGTGCTGTGGCCAGTTGAGCGCGATGATGCTGGCGCCCGAGACTGAGCACGCCCAGGTTGGTGAGGTGCGCCCCTTGCGCGAGCTGATAGTGATCGAGCAGTTCGTCGTCAGACTTCTCCTTCACGGACGGCTTGACCCGATCCGATGCGCGCAAGGCTGCAAGGAGCTTGTCGCGTTTGGCGACATCAATCTCGGCACGTGGAGCATGCAAGGTGGTTTGTGTTTCCCACGGCAGTGCGGAGCGCTCACTGGCCAGGCGCATCACGTCATCGCCCGTCACGGGCTTGCTTTGATCGGCTACGCGCAGGAAGTAGCGTCCATCCGTGGTGGATGCAACGGCCATGGCGCGCGGAGAATGCGCAATTCGATGTATTGGCCACCATTAGGCGCAATGGTGATATCCGGCAGCACCGTCACGTTGACCGTGCGCTCTGCCAACCTGCGACGCAATGTGTCAGGCAGATCAGGAGGGACACGCTGATCGGCAGGAGGCTCGCTCTGGCCATCCTCAATCCCTAGCAGCAGGCAGCCACCCGTTGCATTGGCAAAGGCAATGCAATCCTTAGCGATTTCGTTCCAGTCCACCGTCTTGCCGGTCACGGCCCGCAAGGACTTCTGGTCAAGGAGTTGCCCTTCCAAGCTCACGCGTCACCTTCCCCTGCTGCATTCATTTTTGTTGGCTCCCATCGCCCGATTCTTCATCGGCACCTCCCGCTCGCACCCACTCGTCCACTTCGGACAGCTGAAACTTCCACAGCCGTCCGACACGATGCGCGGGAAGCCCCTTGCGTTCCCTCCAGCGATAAACGGTGTCTTTGGCAACACCCAGATGCTGAGCAACGTCTTCGGCAGTAACCCATGGTTCAATGCTCATGTCGATGGCGCTCTGCCTTTGTTAGTGAAAATCGTTAAAAATCGTTTTAAGTCTACCAGAAGGGCGCTAGCAAAGCAGCTTTTCACTGTTGAGTGACGCCGGAAGGAATCAGCGTAGGGGGCACTCCATTCGGCAGATGGGTGACTCACTCGACCCGTACTTGGCTTCCAGCACCAGGACCCGCGCTTCCCTTGACAAGCGATTTTGGTACCGCTACCATTCACTCAATTAAATTTGGTAGCGCTACCAATCTAGCAAAAATACAAGTCGTCCGTCCGGCCTTTGTCCCGTTCCCCCGACCCCGGAACAGTATGGAAGCTAACGGCAGGACAACAAAAAAGTACCCCCTCAACAGGAGACAAATCTTGAAAACGATCAAGGGCTTGCGCTGGTGGATCATCGTGCTCGTTTGCCTGGGCACGATCACCAACTATCTGGCACGCAATTCACTGGGGGTGCTGGCCCCCACCCTCAAGGACGAACTGGGGATGAGCACCCAGCAATACTCCTACGTCGTGGCGGCCTTCCAGGTCGGCTATACGATCATGCAACCGGTCTGCGGCTTCATCGTCGACCTGATCGGCCTGCGCATCGGCTTTGCTCTCTTCGGCGTGCTGTGGTCGGTAGCCGGGGTGCTGCATGCGGGGGCCACGGGCTGGCTCTCGCTGGCTGGCTTCCGGGCGCTGATGGGCCTGACCGAGGCGGCGGCGATTCCCTCGGGGATGAAGGCCGTGGCCGAGTGGTTCCCGGACAAGGAAAAGTCGGTCGCCGTGGGCTGGTTCAATTCGGGCACTTCTCTGGGCGCAATGCTGGCTCCGCCGCTGGTGATCTTCCTGCAGATCCGCTACGGCTGGCAGTCGGCCTTCGTGGTGACCGGCATCCTCGGCTTCGTCTGGGCGGCGCTGTGGTTCGCCTTCTACCGCTCGCCGCGTGACCATGCGGCGCTCTCCGATAGCGAACGCGACACCATCATCAAAGGCCAGTTGCGCCCTGTCAGCGCGGTCCGGGGCAAGCGTCCCGTCAAGGATGTGGTGCGCTCACGCCGCTTCTGGGCCATCGCCCTGGCGCGCTTCTTCGCGGAGCCGGCATGGCAGACCTTCAGCTTCTGGATTCCCCTCTACTTCGTCAATGAGCGTCACCTGGACCTGAAGACCATCGCCATGTTCGCCTGGCTGCCCTTCCTGGCGGCGGACCTGGGTGGGCTGGCCGGCGGTTACCTGTCACCCTTCCTGATCAATCGCTTCCGCATCCCTCTGGTATGGTCGCGCGTGTGCGGTGTGGTGCTGGGCGCGGTGATGATGATCGGTCCGGCCTGCGTGGGCCTGGTGGCCTCTCCCTATGTCGCCATTGCCCTGTTCTGCGTCGGCGGCTTTGCGCACCAGATGATCTCGGGCCTGGTCAATACGCTCTCGGCTGATGTGTTCGATCCCGAGGAGGTCGGCACCGCCAGCGGCTTTGCGGGCATGTCGGCGTGGATCGGCGGCCTGGGCTTCTCGCTGCTGGTGGGCGCGCTGGCCGATACCGTGGGTTATGGTCCGCTGTTCGGCATGCTGGGCGCGTTCGATCTGATTGGTGCGGTGCTGCTCATCATCCTGATCCGCGGCCAGTCCACCGAAGAGCGCGCGGCGCGCTCGCTGCAATCATCTGTCTAGAGCTGAGGTTCCTATCATGTCCATGCTGCATCCCCCGCGCTTTGCGCTCCAGTCCTCCGAGGGCAACCATCTGTGCCTGAAGGCCGATACCGGCGCGGTCATCGAATTGTTCGTGCTGGAAGAAGACATCATCCGCGTGCTGGTGCTGCCCGAAGGCAAGCTGCAAGGCCCTGCCTCCTGGGCAGTGGCTCCAGGGGCCGAAGATGTCCCCTTGGAAGGGCGCGACCGGCGCGACCTGAGCGGTTTCAGCCTGCCTGCCTTCGCCCTGCGCGACACGCCCGGCCAGTTGCAGATCGAGACCGCGCTGATCCGCCTGAGCGTCGCATTGGACGGTGGTTTCTGCCAATGGGAGCTGCGCCATGAGGGACAGTGGCAGAGCGTGCTGGCCGATCGCCCGACCCAGGCCTACAACTTCGGTTACTGGGACGAGCAGGTCTACCACTACCTGCGCCGCCAATCTGATGAGATGTATTTCGGCCTGGGCGAGCGCGCCGGCGACATGAACCGCGCCGGCCAGTCCTACGAGATGCGCAACATCGATGCCATGGGCTATAGCGCCCGTAATACCGATCCGCTCTACAAGCACATCCCCTTCTACATCACCTGGCTGCCCAAGACGGGCGCGGGCTTTGGACTCTTCTACGATACCCTCTCGGATTGCCGGTTCGACATGGGCCGCGAGCTGGACAACTATCACGGCCACTACCGTTACTTCACGGCCCCGCATGGCGATCTCGACTACTACTTCATCGCCTCGCCCGGCACCCCGCTGGCCGCGACCCGCCGCTTCACCTGGCTGACCGGTCGTCCGGCCTGGATGCCCAAGTGGGGCCTGGGTTATTCCGGCTCGACCATGAGCTACACCGATGCGCCCGACGCCCAGGTGCAGATGGGCCAGTTCATTGCCAAATGCCGTGAACACGATATTCTCTGCGACTCTTTCCACCTCTCTTCCGGCTACACCTCGATCGGCCCGAAGCGCTACGTGTTCCACTGGAATACCGAGAAATTCCCCGACCCGCACGGCTTCGTGCGCAGCTATCTGGAGGCGGGCATCCACCTGTGCGCCAACATCAAGCCCTGCCTGTTGCGCGACCATCCCCAGTTCGAACAGGCCCGCCAGGCCGGTCTGCTGATCTGCGACAGCCAGGGCGAGCCGGCGTGGGTGCAGTTCTGGGATGAGGTGGGCGCCTACCTGGACTTCACCAATCCGGCCACGCTGGACTGGTGGCGCGCCAACGTCAAGCAAGCCCTGCTGGACTATGGCGTGAGCTCCACCTGGAACGACAACAATGAATTCGAAGTCTGGACCGGCGACGCCTACGCCCACGGCTTCGGCCAGCAATATCCGGTGCGCCAGGCCAAGGTGCTGCAGACCATGCTGATGATGCAGGCCTCGCGCCAGGCACAGCTGGAAGCGGCGCCGCAACGGCGTCCCTTCCTGGTGTCGCGGTCGGGCGGCGCGGGCATGCAGCGCTATGTGCAGACCTGGTCGGGCGACAACTACACCTCCTGGGAAACCCTGCGCTACAACCTGAAGATGGGACTGGGGCTGGCGCTGTCGGGCGTGTCCAACATCGGCCATGACATCGGCGGCTTCTCGGGTCCGGCGCCGGCACCGGAACTGCTGGTGCGCTGGGTCGCCTTCGGCGTGTTCATGCCGCGCTTCTCCATCCACTCGTGGAACGACGACAAGACCGTCAACGAACCCTGGATGTATCCGGAGGTAACCGCCCAGATCGCCGCGCTGATCAAGCTGCGCTACCGCTTCATCCCCTATCTCTACGAACTGCTGTGGCAATCGACCCAGGACTACCAGCCGGTGCTGCGTCCGACCTTTGCCGAGTTCCCGCATGACCGCCGTTGCCTGGACGAGTGCGACGACATGATGCTGGGCAGCGCCATGCTGGTCGCGCCCGTGGTCGAGCAGGGCCAGACCGAGCGCCGCGTCTACCTGCCCGCGGGCACAGGCTGGGTGTCGTACTGGAGCGGCGAACGCTACGAAGGCGACCAAGATATCTGCCTGCCCGCACCGTGGGACCAACCGGTCATGTTGCTGCGCGAAGGGGCCGTGATCCCGATGAACGTGGCGCAACAACACTTCGACGTGCGTGCCGATGAGCGCGCTTTCCTGGTCGTCCCCTACAAGGAACAGGGCGAAGCCAGCGCCGCCTGTGTCGAAGACGACGGCCACAGCCAGGCCTGGCGCGATGGCGAACAAGGGCGCTGGCAAGTCCGCGCGCGTTCCGACGCCGCCACCGTAACGCTGGAAGTAGTGCGCGAAGGCCGCCTGCCGGTGGCAGCCGAGACCATCGACATCTTCCTGCCCGCGAGCGAACAGCGCCCCGTGCAGGCAGCGCAGGCGCGCATCGTCAGCGAACAGCACAGCCAGGGCTGGCGACGCCTGACGCTGGCGCTGTCGGCCTGATGCCCCTGCATTGAACACGCCCCCACCACAACCCAATAACACCAGGAGACCCACATGCAAGCAAAAGACATTTCTCGCCAATCATCGGCCTTCAAGCCAGCCTGCCTCTGCGCAGCGCTGCTGGCAGCCGGCATCGCCCTGCCCGCGTCGGCGCAATCGTCCGTCACGCTCTATGGCACAGTCGATCTCGGCCTGGCCTACAGCAGCAACCAGGGCGGTGCATCCAATACCTACATGAACTCCGGCGCACTGGCGGCCAGCAAGCTGGGCCTGACCGGCACGGAAGACCTGGGTGGCGGCAATATGGCGCTGTTCCGATTGGAGAATGGTTTCAATGCCGACACCGGCGCCCAATCGACTGCCGGCGTGCTGTTCAACCGCCAGTCCTATGTCGGCCTGTCCAGCAAGGACTATGGCCAGGTCACCGTGGGTCGCCAGTACACGCCCTACTTCCAGTACGTCGGCGCGCTGGGCCCGACCAATGTGCTCACGGGCGCTACCGGTGCTCACCCGGGCGACATCGACGCGCTCGATACCACGCTGCGGATGAACAACTCCATCACCTACACCCTGCCCACGCTGGGCGGTCTGCAGGCGGGCGTGCAATACGGCATGGGCGAGCAGGCTGGCAGCGCAGCGAATGGCTCCAGCGTGAGCGCGGCCCTGCGCTATGACTACCAGGCCTTCTCGTGGAGCGCCGGCTATACGCGGCTCAAGAACCTGACCAACGGCAACACCGCCGGCAGCTTCGGCAACGTCGGCAGCTTCGCCAACAACTCGCCGGTCAATGCCGGCTATGCATCCGCCGACAGCACGCAACTGCTGGCCACCGCAGCGCGCTATACCCGGGGCGACCTGATGCTGGGGCTGAACTATTCCAACGTGCAGTACAAGGCGGGCGCGCTGTCGGCCTTCAGCCAGACTGCTGTCTTCAATACCGTCGGCCTCATCGGCAGCTACAACCTCAGCCCGGCGCTGGTGCTGGCAGCCGGCTACAGCTACACCGCCGAAAAGGCGCGCAACGGCATCTCCTCTCCGGCCAAGTACAACCAGCTCTCGCTGGAAGAGGTCTATTCGCTCTCCAAGCGCACCGCGCTGTACGCGATCCAGGCCTACCAGCGCGCCAGCGGACAGACACTGCGCGCTGGTGGCGTGGGCAGCAGCATCGTCAATGCGGTGGCCTCGGTGGGCGATTCGCAGAACGGCACGCCCTCCAGCGGCAGCGGCCAGTTCGTGGCCATGCTGGGGATCCGGCATTCGTTCTGATCCTTATCCTGATCCAGCATGCGAAGGCGGGGCGTAACGGCCCCGCTGATCCTTGCGTCGTGCGCACGCCGATGGCTGCTCACGCGCACCAGCCCCTCTCCTCCACGCTCTTCTGCGCGCTCCCGTCCCTGCTTCAACGCCTGCCGCTACTCAACTGCGGCGCCAGGAACGACTGCCTGAAATACTCCCGCACCGCCTCCATGGCCGGCGTGAACTCCACGCCCTTGCGCCAGGCCAGCCCCACATTCATGGCCGGCACGTGATCCATCAGCAGCAAGGTTTCGATCCGCAATCCCTCCAGCGACCAGGGCCGGTACACCAGGTCCGACAGGATCGCCACACCCGAGCCATTGGCCACCATGCTGCGCACGGCCTCGATGGAACTGGTGCGCATGAGGATGTTGGGCTTGCGGCCACTCTGGTTCCAGTAGCGCAAGGCGGTCTTGTCGGCCTCATCCACGGTCAGCAGGATCAGCGGCTCGCTGGCCACCTCGGCCAGGTTCACCACGGTGCGTTCATTGAACCGGTGACGCGCAGGCAGCCACAAACGGCGTACTGAACCGAACAAGGTCTCATAGGCGATCTCGCGATGGCGCAGGTTGGATGTGAGCACCACCGCCATGTCGATCTCGCCCTCGACCAGGCTCTGCTCGATCTCGGCGCGTTCCTTCTCGTGGATGTGGATCTTGATGCGGGGATAGGACTGCGACAGGCGCTGCAGGTGATGCGGCAGGAAATAGCCCAGCACCGTATAACTGGCCGCCACCCGCAGGCTGCCGCTGGCGGTGTTGTCCGGCAGCGGACTCTTCATCGCATCGTCCACGCTGCGCAGGATCGAATACGCATGATTGAGGAAATGCCGGCCACTGTCGGTCAGGATCATTCCCTGGGCTGACCGGATGAACAGCGGCACGCCCAGCAAGGCCTCCAGTTCCTGGATGGCGCTGGTGACCGAAGACTGCGAAATGTGCAGGTGGATCGCTGCCTGCGAGATCTGCCCGACTTCGGCGGTGGCGACGAAGTAGCGGATCTGTCGAAGGGTGATGGCCATGTTTGCAATCCTTCAAAAGCTATCGGATTTTTCGATATCTACCCCTCTGATAATACATCTGTCCAATATTGTTGCCGATTTCTATACTCATTTTCACGCGCTGACGATAGCAGCGCAGGAGATTTCAAGATGAGAAAAATCGACCTGAATTCGGACATGGGTGAAGGCTTCGGCCCCTGGACCATCGGCGATGGCGTCGATGCGGCCATCATGCCCCTGATCAGTTCAGCCAACATCGCCACGGGCTTTCACGCGGGCGATCCCAACATCATGCGCAGCACGGTGGAGCAGGCCCGGCAGCACGGTGTGGCCATCGGTGCGCACCCGGGCTTTCGCGACCTGGTCGGCTTCGGCCGACGCCATCTCAACGCCCCGGCCATCGAACTGGTCAACGACATGCTCTATCAACTGGGCGCCCTGCGCGAGTTCGCCCGCCTCAACGGCATGAGCCTGCAGCACATCAAGCCGCATGGAGCGCTCTACATGCACCTGGCCCGCGACGAAGAGACCGCGCGCGTCTTCGTGCAGACCCTGCGCCAGCTGGACTCGAACCTGCTGCTCTTCTGCATGCACGGTTCGGCCGTCTGGCGCGTCGCGCAAGAACTGGGGCAAGCGGTGGTCTGCGAGTTCTATGCGGACCGCGATTACGACAACAGCGGTTCCATCGTCTTCACCCGCCGCGTCGGCGCGCTCGATCCGCAACAGGTGGCCGCCAAGGTGCTGCGGGCCTGCCGCGACGGGGTGGTGCGCACGGTCCAGGGGCAAGACATTCCCATTGCCTTCGAATCCGTCTGCATCCATAGCGACACCCCCGGCGCGCTGGCGCTGGTGCAGGCCACGCGCAGCAGCCTGGAGGCAGCCGAGATCGCCATCGCCGCACCACGCTGATCCATTCAATTCATCAAGAAGGAGAGCAGTCATGGCAGTCCACGAAGTGCAGTCGCCCTTGCCCGGCACCTTCTATCGCCGGTCCAGTCCCGATGCCCCGCCCTATGCCCAGGCAGGTGATCACATCGAGGCCGGCACGGTGATCGGCCTGATCGAAGTGATGAAACAGTTTACGGAATTGCAGGCCGAGCACAGCGGCAAGCTGCGAGCCTTCCACGTCGAGAACGGCGACCCGGTCGAACCTGGTCAGTTGGTCGCCGAGATCGAGACCGACGACTGAGGACAGCACCATGACGACATCCCTGCGCAAGCTCCTCATCGCCAATCGGGGCGAGATCGCCGTGCGCATCATCCGCGCCGCCCAGGCCCTGGGTATCCCGACGGTCGCCGCCTGCAGCGAGGCCGATGCCGATTCGCTGGCCGCCCGCATGGCCGATGAAGTCCGCATCATCGGTCCGGCCCGCGCCGACCGCAGCTATCTCAACGTGGAAGCCTTGCTTAAAGCGGCGCGCGACAGTGGCGCCAACGCCATCCATCCCGGCTACGGCTTTCTCTCCGAGAACGCCGCCTTCGCAGAAGCAGTGACTGCCGCCGGACTGATCTTCGTGGGACCAGAGGCCGACACCATCCGCCGCATGGGCGACAAGGCCGAGGCGCGCCGTACCGCTGCCGCCGCCGGTGTGCCGGTGGTGCCGGGCTCGCCCGGAGAACTCGACGATCTCACCGCAGCGCGGGCCTGTGCCAAGCGGATCGGCTATCCCCTGCTGATCAAGGCATCGGCGGGCGGCGGCGGGCGCGGTATCCGCATGGCGCGCAACGCCGCCGAACTGGCGCGGGAATTCCCGATCGCGCAAGGCGAGGCCCAAGCCGCCTTCGGCTCGGGCGCCGTGTATCTGGAACGCTTCATCCGCCGGGCGCGCCACATCGAAGTGCAGATCCTGGGCGATGGTCAACGCGCCGTCCATCTGTTCGAACGCGAATGCTCGCTGCAACGGCGTCGCCAGAAGGTCTTCGAAGAAGCCCCCTCGCCCATCCTCTTGCCAGAACAGCGGCAGGCCCTGTGCGCGAGCGCAGTGCGGCTGGCCGAGCGGCTACACTATCGCGGCGCGGGCACGCTGGAATACCTGTTCGATGATGAGAGCGGCGAGTTCTTCTTCATCGAGATGAATACCCGCATCCAGGTCGAACACCCCGTCACCGAAATGATCACCGGCATCGACCTGGTCCAGGCCATGCTGCGCATCGCCGGCGGTGAGCCGCTGGGCTTGCAGCAAGCCGACATCCACATGCGGGGCGCGGCGCTGGAGATGCGCATCAATGCCGAAGATCCTGAGCGCGACTTCTTCCCCAGCCCCGGCACAGTGACCGAGCTGCACTGGCCACAAGGCGAAGGCATCCGCGTGGAGAGCCATCTCTATGCCGGCTATCGCGTTCCGCCTTACTACGATTCGCTGCTGGCCAAGCTGGTAGTGCATGGAGACGACCGGTGCGAGGCCATCGAGCGCGCCCAGGCCGCCGTCGCCGCCACGCGCCTGAGCGGTATGGCCACCACCTTGCCGCTGCACCAGTGGCTGCTGGAAGATGCACGCCTGCAGACAGCGCGCTTCGATACCGGCACCCTCGAAATCTGGCTGGCCGAGCGCGCAGCGACCCGCGCCGCGCAATTTGAGGAGGCCTGAGATGAATCGCCTACAGACCACGCCTGCCACGCCCATCCGCTACAGCATTGCGGGCGACGAACACCTCTTTGCGGAGGTCTCCGAATCGATGTCACTGGAAGCTTTCTTCCGCGCCATGGCCATCACCCGCGCAGTGGAGAAACTGGCCTTGCCCGGCGTGCTGGATGTATGCCTGGCCAATGCCTCCTTCCAGATCCGCTTCAATCCCGACCTGATCCATCCGCTCGCTCTGCTGGAACAACTCAAGGCACTGGAGAGCAGCACCACCGCCGAGCGCCGCATCGACACGCGCATCATCGAAGTGCCTGTACTGTATGACGATCCCTGGACCAATGAAACGCAGGCGCGCTTCCGCGACCGTCATCAGGATCCTGCCTCCACCGACCTGCAATACGCCGCGCGCGTCAATGGCTATGAGCAAGTGCAGTCCTTTATCGCCGCCCATAGCGGCACGCCCTGGTTCGTTTCCATGGTCGGTTTCGTGGCCGGCCTGCCCTTCATGTACCAGATGGTCGAACAGGACAAGCAGCTGCAAGTCCCCAAATACCTGCGCCCGCGCACCGACACGCCCAAGCTGACACTGGGCCACGGCGGCTGCTTCGGCTGCATCTACTCGGTGCGCGGCGCCGGTGGATACCAGATGTTCGGCGTCACCCCCGCACCCATCTACGATCCGCAACAGGGCCTGCCCTATCTGCAGGAATCGATGGTGTTCTTCCGCGCCGGGGATATCGTGCAATTCAAGCCCATCGACCGCACCGAGTATGACGCCGCCATCGCGGCGGTAGAGAGCGGTCGCTTCGACCTGCGCATCCGTCCCGCCAGCTTCGATCTCGATGCCTTCCAGGCCGATCCCCAGACCTGCATCCACGCTCTCAAGGAGGCCCTCCATGACCATTAAGGTGAAACAGCCCGGCCTGGCGACCTCGGTGCAGGACGGTGGCCGCGAAGGCTACTACCATCTGGGCATCCCGCCCTCCGGCGCGCTGGACCAGTACGCCCTGCGCAGCGCCAACCTGCTGGTGGGCAACGCCGCCGCCACCTCGGCGCTGGAATGCAGCCTGCTGGGACCGCAGCTGGAATTCCAGTGCGATGCCCTGGTGGCCGTCACCGGTGCGCGCATGCAGCCCCGCGTGGATGGCAGCGAACGCCCGCTCGATACCGCCTTCATGGTGCGCTGCGGACAGGTACTGAGCCTGGACTACCCCAAGGCTGGCGCGCGCAGCTATATCGCCATCGCGGGTGGCATCGATGTGCCGGTGGTGCTGGAGAGCCGCTCTACCTACGCTCTCGGCGCGCTGGGCGGATGGCAGGGACGCAAGCTGGCCAAGGACGACGAACTGCCGCTGGGGCGCGCATCATCGAAGGCCATTGAAGGCCGCGCCCTGCCGCTGTCGCTGGTGCCGGTGTACGACCGCGAAGCCACGCTGCGCGTGGTGCCTGGGCTGTATATACACCGTCTCACCGATGAGGCAGTGGAGCGCTTCTTTGCCGATACCTGGACCGTCGGGTCGGAAGCGGACCGCATCGGCTACCGCTTCAAGGGCGGCCAGGCGATGCAATTCAGGCCGCGCGAACAACCCTTCGGTGCGGGCTCGGACCCCTCCAACATCGTCGATGCCTGCTATCCCATCGGCTCGATCCAGATCCCCGGCGGCCTGGAGCCCATCGTGCTGTTGCGCGATGCAGTCTCCGGCGGCGGTTACGCCACCATCGGCACCGTCATCAGCGCCGACCTCGATCTGATCGGCCAGCTGCAACCCAACCACAAGGCGCAGTTCGTCCGCGTGACGCTGGAGCAGGCGCTGGAGGCCAGACGCCAATACCAGCAGCGCTTCCAGCGTCTGGGCCGTTTCCTGGACAACTGAGCCCGTCACCCCGCGCATCCAACCGTTGGATGTCCATCTCCCGGTGGCTGCCTGCCAGCACCCGCCGGGCAGGACGCGCCCTTCGCTGTCGCAGTTCGTCCTGGCAGTTACGTTTGCCTCTCATCCGCCTCATCGACTCATCGACTCACCGCTTCAACGTCTCTGGAGAAACTGACATGGCCGGTCTATCACAAACACAAAACAAGGAAATCGATCTCTCCACCCACAGCCTGCCTGCCAGCGCGCGCATGGGCAAGCTCTCGCTGACGATGGCCTGGTGGGCCGTCTGCAGCGCGATCTTCTACATCGTCGTGGGCGCATCGCTGGCGCTGACCTATGGGGCGCGCAATGCCTTGATCGGGATGGTCCTCTCGGTCATCAGCTATGGTCTCATCAATGCCTGCATCAGCCGTTACGCCATGCGCACCGGGCTCTCGGTGGCCTTGTTCTCGCGCATCCTGTTCGGACGGCTGGGCGCCTCGCTGGCCACGCTGATCTTCTTTTCCACGGCGATCTATTACGCCGTCTTCGAGGGTTCGGTGATCGCGGTGGCGCTGCATCACCTCTATCCCACTCTGCTCTATCCGCTGGCCGCGCTCATCGTGGTGCTCTACAGCGTGCCGCTGGTCTTCGGCAGCGTGCAGCACTGGCTGGACAAGTTCAATGGCGTGCTGCTGCCGTTCTACCTGCTGGGCCTCCTGATGGCGCTGGTGCTGGCGGTGAGCCAGTATGGCTACCAGCCGCAGTGGCTGGACTTCGGCCCGGCCATGCCGCCGGCCGATGGCTGGTGGAGCTGCTTCACGTATTACATGGGCGTATGGGTGCTGATGATGTTCACCTTCGACTATGCCCGTTTCGGCAAGCCTGAAGATGCGGCCTATCATGGCCGCTTCAATTTCGGCATGCCCTTCTACCTGGTCACCATCCTGCTCAATGGCGCAGCCGGCATCTACCTGGCCAGCAGCATTCCGCAGGATGGTCCCTTGTCCGAGGTCTCGGTGGTGATGGCCATTCTCAAGCTGATGGGCTTCTGGGGATTGCTCTTCGTCTGGGTCACGCAGACCCGCATCAACACCGCCAACTACTACCTGGCCACCGTCAACATGCAGGCCTTCGTCGGCAACCTGCTGGGCCTGCATGCATCGCGCCTGGTGTGGGCGATTGTCGTCGGTGCAGTGGTCTATGCGCTGATGCTGGCGGACGTGTTCTCCTACCTGCTCAAGGCCCTGGCCTACCAGGGCGTGTTCGTGGTGGCCTGGGTCGGCGTGGCGCTGGCGCATATCCTCACCGTGGGCGATCATGGCGCCGCCGCAGACGGTGCGCCTGGCATCAACCGCTGCGGTCTGGGCGCCTGGTTCTGCGGCGTACTGCTGGGCTTCGTGCTGATGGAGATGGCGGGCTTCTGGCAGTCGCTGTCGGCACCGCTGACCTTTGTGGTGTCGATGGGGGTGTATGCCTTGTGGCAGCAGCGCGGACGGGCGGGAAAGACTTTGCAGACCGCAGATTGATTGCGTTCCATCAACACACAAGGGCGCTCATGGGGCGTCCTTTTTTCACCAGGATGTTCCCATTTGGGTAGCGCACCAAGAAACTCCTGTCCGCCAGGGCCGCTGTGCAGCCCCTTGTCTCTGCGGCGAATCCCCCGCATAATCACCGCATGAATAGCGGTGATTATACCTACCTCTGGCAGGCTCCCGATTGGCCCCATTGGCGCTACGACCTGGACATCCTGGCCGAGCCACTGGCCCAGGTGAGCCATGCGCAGGGTCTACTACTGGGCCGGCTGGCCGATGTGGGACTCGGGTTGCGCGACGAAGCCAACCTGCTGGCCCTGACCGATGACGTCCTGAAAACCAGCGCCATCGAGGGCGAGCAGTTGAATCTGGCCTCGGTGCGCTCTTCCGTGGCGCGCCGCCTGGGCGTCGATATCGGCGCGCTGGCGCCAGTGGACCGACACGTCGAAGGGGTGGTGGACATGATCTTCGACGCCACCACGCATCATCACAAGCCACTGACTGCCAAACGTCTCTTCGCTTGGCACGCGGCCTTGTTCCCGACCGGCTATTCGGGGCTGAGCGAAATCATCGTCGGCGACTGGCGCGATGACGCCCAGGGACCGATGCAGGTGGTCTCCGGACCACTGCACCGTCAGAAAGTCCATTATGAAGCGCCCCCCGCTCGACGGCTGGCGCGCGAAGTGACGCGCCTGCTCAACTGGATCAATACCGCCAAGCCCGCCGAGCCTGCCCTGCTGCGCGCCGGCCTGGGGCATCTATGGTTCGTCACCCTGCATCCTTTTGATGATGGGAACGGACGCATCGCACGCGCCGTCGGCGACTTGCTGCTCGCCCGCGCCGATGGCAGCCCCCAGCGCTTCTATAGCCTGTCGGCGCAAATCCAGCGTGAACGCAAGGCCTATTACGACATCCTGGAGCGCACGCAAAAGGGCGGCATGGATGTCACCCCCTGGCTGCTGTGGTTCCTGCAGACGCTACTGGCAGCGGTGAACCAGGCCCATCGCACGCTGGATGGCGTGCTGGTGAAAGCGCGCTTCTGGCAAAGGATCGCCGGTACGCCACTCAATGTCCGCCAGGTCAAAGTACTCAATCGTCTGCTGGATGGTTTCGAGGGCAAACTCACCAGCAGCAAATGGGCGGCGCTGGCGAAATGCTCTTCCGACACCGCCCTGCGCGATCTCAATGAACTGGTTGCGCTGGATCTGCTGCAACGCTCTACCGCTGGCGGCCGCAGCACAAGTTACGAACTCACCCTGCGCTGAATCAGCTCCGCCGACTCCCGCCCGACCCCCAGATAACTTTCCACGATCCGCCTATCCTCCGCCAGCACCCCCGCCGGCCCTGCGCAGACGATCTCCCCCATCTCCAGCACATAGCCGTAGTCGGCCACCTGCAAGGCCGCCCGTGCATTCTGTTCCACCAGCAAGGTCGCCACGCCCGTACTGCGCAGCTGGCTGATGATGGAAAGAATCTCCCTGGTGATCAAGGGCGCCAATCCCAGGCTCGGCTCGTCCAGCATCAGCACCTGCGGCTTGGCCATCAGCGCGCGGCCCACCGCCAGCATCTGACGCTCGCCGCCGGAGAGCGTACCGGCAGCCTGCTTGCGCCGCTCCTTCAAGCGCGGGAACAGCGTGTACACGAAATCCTGCTGGTCCAGATAGCCCGACTCGCCATTGCGACGCCGCTTGTAGGCCCCCAGCAGCAGATTGTCTTCCACCGTCATGCTGGTAAATAATTCACGCTTTTCCGGCACCAGCGACAGCCCGCGCGCCACGCGCTCTTCCACTTCCATCTGGCTCACGTCCTCGCCTTGAAAAGCGATCCGTCCGCTGGCCGCTGCGCCGTTGGGCAGCGCTCCCATCATGGCGTTGAGCAGGGTCGACTTGCCCGCGCCATTGGGGCCGATGACAGTCACGATCTGGCCGGCGCGCAGCGACAGCGCCGTATCGGTCAAGGCCGCTACCTTGCCATAGCGCGCCGACAGGCCGCTGACTTCCAGGAGCACCGGTGCAGTCGTGGCGCGCACCTCGGGCTCGGCGCTGGCATGGGGCATCATGGTGGCGACGGTCATCATTGGGCTCCTCCCAGATAGGCTTCCAGCACGGCCGGGTGGACCTGGATCTGGGCCGGCGTGCCCTCGGCAATCTTGGTGCCGAATTCCATGACCACGATGTGGTCGGTCAATTGCATCACGAAGTCCATGTCGTGCTCCACCAGCAGCACCGCCATCCCTTCCCCGCGCAGCTTGTCCAGCAAGGCGGCCAGCGCCTCCTTCTCTTTCAGACGCAGGCCGGCTGCAGGCTCATCGAGCAGCAGCAGGGCCGGATCGCAGCAGAGCGCGCGGGCGATTTCCAGAATGCGTTGCTGCCCCAGCGCCAGGCTGCCGGCAGGCCGGTCGACCAGATCACCGAGGCCGACGCGTTCCAGCTGCCGCCGCGCTTCGCTGAGGATGCGCGCTTCTTCCTCGCGGTTGGCGCGCAAGAGGCTGGCCAGGATGCCACGCTGCGGCGCGAACTGGCCGCGCCGGAATGCGCCCATGGCGGCGTTTTCCAGCACGCTCATGCCCGGCACCAGCCGCACGTGCTGGAAGGTGCGGGCGATGCCGCGGCTGGAGATGTCGCGGGAAGACAATCCCGCCAGCGACTGGCCACGATAATTGAGCTTGCCGCTGGTAATGGAGAGCACGCCCGTGACGAGGTTGAAGGTGGTGGACTTGCCCGCTCCGTTCGGTCCGATCAGGCCGACGATCTCGCCGGCCTTGACCGAGAAGCTCACATCATTGACCGCGACCAGCCCGCCAAACTGCTTGCGCGCCGCCTCGACCTCGAGGATCACTTCGCCGCGCGCTGGCTTGGCCATCTGCGCCAGCGGCGCGGCGTCAGCGGGCAAGCGGCGTGGCCGGCGGCGGCCAAAGCGCGCCTGCAGCCGCGGCCACAGTCCTTCGTTGGCGAACTGCAGGAAGATCACCAGGGCGATGCCAAAGACAATGGCTTCGAAATTGCCGCCCGTGCCGAGCACGCTAGGCAACCACTCCTGCAGGAAGTTGCTCAGCACCGCCAGCAGCCCCGCGCCCAGGATCGCCCCCCACACATGACCAGCACCGCCGACCACCACCATGAGCAGGTAGTCGATGCCGTACTTCAGTCCGAATGGCGTGGGATTGACGGCCTGTTGCAGGTGGGCGTAGAGCCAGCCGGAAATGCCGGCCAGCACGGCGGCATAGACGAAGATGACGATCTTCAGCCGGGCCGTGTCCACGCCCATGGCTTCGGGCATCACGGTACCGAAGCGCAGGGCGCGCACGGCGCGACCCGCGCGCGAATCGAGAAAGTTGACCACCGAGACCAGCGCCAGGATCAGCACCACCCAGATCAACAGGTACATCGACGCGCCATTGCCGAATTCAAAGCTGCCGATGGCGATGACGGGAATGCCGTTGATGCCGTCATGCTTGCCCAGCATCTCCAGGTTGCCGAACAGATAGTACAAGGACAGGCCCCAGGCGATCGTGGACAGCGGCAGGTAGTGGCCGGAAATGCGCATGGTGAGCGAGCCGATCAGGAAGGCCGAGCATGCGGTCAGCGCAATGCCGGCCAGCAGGCCGATCCAGGGCGAGAGCCCGAACTGCGTCGTGAGATAGGCAGTGGTGTAGGCGCCCATGCCGACGAAGGCGGCCTGGCCGAACGAGATCAGCCCGGCCACGCCGGTGAGCAGCACCAGGCCGAGCGCGACGATGGCATACAGGCCGACGTAGGACAGCAGCGTCACCCAGAAGGGCGGCAGGCCCAGTTGCGGCAGGGCCAGCACGATGGCGAAAAACAAGGCCGGCAGCGCGGCGCGATGCGATGTGAATGCAGTCATGGCGGCGTCCTCAGGCTTCTTCGTCGATATGGTGGCTGGTCAGCGAGCGCCACAGCAGGATGGGGATGATGACGGTGAAGACGATCAATTCCTTGTAGGCGCTGGCCCAGAAGGAAGAGAAGCTTTCGATCAGGCCGACCGATACCGACCCCAGCGCCGCAATCGGATAGCTGGCCAGTCCGCCAAAGATCGCACCGACAAAGCCCTTGAGCGCGATGATGAAACCGGACTCGTAGTTGACGATGGTAAAGGGCGCAATCAGGATGCCGCACAGCGCCCCGATCCCCGCCGCCATCCCGAAGGAGAGCTTGCCGGCCTGGTTGATGCCTACCCCGACCAGGCGCGCCCCGAGCCGGTTGACGGCGGTGGCGCGCAGGGCCTTGCCGGTCAGCGTACGTTCGAAGAAGAGATAGATCACGGCAATGAGTGCGGCCACCGTGATCAGCACGATCACGCTCTGGCCCGAGACTGGACTCTCGCCGAGATTGAACTGCATCTCGGTGAACGGCCTGGTGTTGGTTCCTTCGGGACCGAACATCAGCAGGCCCAGGCCGACCATGGCCAAGTGCACGCCCAGCGAGACGATCAGCAGCACCAGCACGCTGGAGTGCGCCAGCGGCTGATAGGCCACGCGGTAGATCATCGGCCCCATCGGCACCACGATCAACAGCGCCAGCAGGATCTGCCATGGCATGGCCAGCGTCTGCAGGTCGAGATAGCGCGTCAAGGCAAGGATCGCCAAGGGCAAGCCGAGGTGCGTGGCCAGCAGCAGCGGCAGGCGGCGCAGCAGGCGCGCACGCGTCTGCGCCAGGCGCAGCGCGCTGCCGGTCTCGACGGCCAGGGTCACAGCGCCCAGGGCCAGCAGCAGCAGCGCCGTGCCGGGCGCCTGTCCGTTCTGGATGGCCGCCAGCGTCAATGCGCCGAAGGCGACGAATTCGCCCTGCGGCAGGAAAATCACCCGCGTGACTGAAAACACCAGCACCAGCGCCAGCGACAGCAGCGCATAGATCGCGCCGGTCGTGATGCCGTCCTGGATCAGCACGGTCAAAATGCTTGTATCCATGTCTCCTCCTGTTCGTTCCGGCTGCCGCAGTCTGTGCTGCGGCTGGCCGTGGATGTCGTTGGTCCTTGCTGAACCTTTTATATTTTTTAGATCATTTGGCGCATGATCCGGCCCACAGCATTCAGTCCAGGGGCTTCTTGGCCACCAGCGTGAGGATGTCGTAGGAGGCCACCAGATCGCCGTCCTGGTTGCTCACTTCCACATCCCAGGCCACCACGCCCTGGCCCTGGCCATTGGCATCCTTCTTGTTACGGTCGATCTTGCGCTTGCAGGTCAGGCGCGCCGAGATGGTGTCGCCGATGCCCACCGGCTTGACGAAGCGCAGCGTATCGAGTCCGTAGTTGGCCAGCACCGGGCCGGGCGCGGGCGAGACGAACAGGCCGGCGGCCGCCGAGAGCACGAAGTAGCCATGCGCGATGCGCTTGCCGAAGGGCGACTGGCGGGCGGCGATCTCGTCGAAGTGCATGTAGAAATGGTCGCCCGAGAGGCAGCCGAAATTGACGATGTCGGCTTCGGTGACGGTGCGGCGATGGGTGCTCAGCGAATCGCCGATCTGCAGATCCTCGAAATAGTGACGGAAGGGATGGATGCCTGATTCGCGCACCTGTGCGCCGCGCACGTGTTCGCCCACGACGGCGGCCAGCATGGTCGGCGAACCCTGCACGGCCGTGCGTTGCAGGTAGTGCTTCACGGCGCGCGAGCCGCCCAGTTCCTCGCCGCCGCCGGCGCGGCCAGGGCCGCCGTGCTTGAGTTGCGGCAAGGGCGAACCGTGGCCGGTGGATTCCGGTGCGGCTTCGCGATCCAGCACCAGCAGGCGACCATGCCAGGCAGCGGCCACCGGAATGGCGCGCGCGGCCACCGCTGGCGTGCGCGTGACCAGGCTGGCCACCAGGCTGCCGCGTCCGCGTGCGGCCAGGGCCAGGGCTTCGTCGAGATCGTCATAGGGCATGAGCGTGCTGACCGGACCGAAGGCTTCCACTTCATGCACCGGGCTGCCCGCCGCGGTATCACGGGCCAGCAGCAGCGTGGGCGCGAAGAAAGCGCCCTCGCCCACGCCCTGGCCTTGCGGTGCGAAGGCGCTGCCGGCGCCGAGGATGACATCGGCGCTGTGCTTGAGCAAGGCCACGCGTTCTTCCACATCGCGCTGCTGTGCGCGCGAGGCCAGCGGCCCCATGCGCACCGCTTCCAGTGCGGGATCGCCGACCACGATCTTCGAGAGGCGAGCGGCCAGTCTTTCGGCGACCGCATCGATGTGCCGGCGCGGCACGATGGCGCGGCGGATGGCCGTGCACTTCTGGCCGGCCTTGGTGGTCATCTCGCGCGCCACTTCCTTGACGAAGAGATCGAACTCTTCATCGTCGGCGGTGAGATCGGGGCCGAGGATGGCGCAGTTCAGCGAATCGGCTTCGGCATTGAAGGGGATAGAGTTGGCGATCAGGTTGGGGTGCGCGCGCAGCTTGGCGGCGGTATCGGCCGAGCCGGTGAAGGTCACCACGTCCTGGGCCTGCAGGCGATCCAGCAGATCGCCGGTGCTGCCGATGACCAGTTGCAGGCTGCCTTCGGGCAGCAGGCCCGATTGCTGGATCAGCTGTACCGCTGCCTCGGCCAGGTAGCTGGTGGCGGTGGCGGGCTTGACGATGCAGGGCATACCGGCCAGGAAGGTGGGGGCGAATTTTTCCAGCATGCCCCAGACCGGGAAGTTGAAGGCATTGATGTGCACCGCCACGCCGCCGCGCGGCACCAGGATGTGGGTGCCGGCAAAGCGGCCCTGCTTGCCCAGTGGCATGGCCGGGCCTTCGTGGACCAGGTTGGACGAAGGAAATTCATTGGCGCCGATGCTCGCATAGGTGAACAGCGTGCCGCTGCCGCCCTCGATATCGATCCAGCTGTCGGCGCGGGTCGCGCCGGTATGGGCAGAGACCGCGTACAGGACTTCCTTGTGCTCCATCAGGTACTTGGCCAGGGCCTTGAGGATCGCGGCGCGTTGCTGGAAGTCCAGCGCCATGAGCGCAGGCAGGCCCGTCTTGCGGGCGTGTTCCAGCGCTTCGCCGAAGTCGATGGATTCTTCGTGGGTGCTGGCGACGGTGCGGCCGTTGACTGCGCTGTGCAGTGCCTGGGCCGGGCTTTCACCGAACCAGCGGCCGGCGATGAAACTCTGGAGCAGAGGGAGACGGGCGGTCATCGGGGACTCCTGATTTGCATAGTGGATGAGCTTTACAAAATTGGGCAGCGGCGACCCGCAACATAGGAATGGTTCAATGAAGCGCCGCGGCTATTACATCCGTCACCACCGGCCGTTCGACCTGAGTAGCGGCGTAGCCGCGTATCGAAGGCGTGGCTACGGTACAAACTCCGTAGCGCCTTCGATACGGCCCATAGGGCCTACTCAGGTCGAACGGTTTGCGGTGCGCGAGCGTATTCGTTTTGGGTGGTCAGGGCTGGTATTGCCAAGCCCCATCAACGATCTTGACCATCACCGCAGCGCGCTGGTCCAGCCCCAGGTGATCGGTGGAGGACATGGTGTAGACGCCATGCACACCCGTGACTTCCTTGGTCGCTTCCAGTGCATCGCGCAGGGCGGCGCGGAATTCCGGCGTGCCCGGCTTGGCGCCCTTCAAGGCCACGGGGATGGCCGATTGCAACAGCACGCCGGCGTCCCAGGCGTAGCCGCCGAAGAGCGAGACGCTACCCTTGCCATGTGCCGCTTCATACTTGGCGGTGTAGTCCAGCGCCACCTTGCGGATAGGATTGGAGGCCGGCAGCTGCGCAGCGACCAGCACCGGGCCGGCAGGCAGCAGCGTGCCGTCGAGCATCTTGCCGCCCACGCGCAGGAAGTCGGCATTGGCCACGCCGTGGGTCTGGTAGATCTGGCCCTTGAAGCCGCGCTCCTTCAGGGCGCGCTGCGGCACCACCGCGGGCGTGCCGGAGGCGGCGATGAGGATGGCGTCGGGCTTGGCCGAGACCAGCTTCAACGCTTGCGCCGTGGTCGAACTGTCGGTGGGGGCGAAGCGTTCATTGGCCACCAGTTCCAGCTTCTTCAAGCCGGCGGCCTTCTTGAATTCCTCGTACCAGCCTTCGCCATAGGCATTGGAATAGCCGATGAAGGCGATACGCTTGTAGCCGCGCGCCACCATGTCGCGGGCGATGGCCAGCGACATCATGATGTCGTTCTGCGGCGTCTTGAAGACCCATTTCTTTTTCGCATCCATGGGCTCGACGATGCGCGCGGCAGCGGCCAGCGAGATCATCGGCGTCTGCGCGTCGGCAGCGACTTCGGTCATGGAGATCGAGTTGGGGCTCACCGAGGAGCCAACAATGACGTCCACATTGTTTTCGGACACGAAGCGGCGTGCATTCTTGACCGCCTGCGTGGTGTCGGAAGCGTCGTCGAGGATGATGTAGTTGATCTTCTGCCCGGCGATGGTCGCGGGCAGCAGTGCGATGGTGTTCTTCTCGGGGATGCCCAGCGAAGCCGCCGGACCGGTGGTGGAAACGGTGACGCCGACATTGATGTCGGCGCGTGCGGCAAGCGCGCAGCCGGCCAGTGCCAGCGCGAGCAAGGGGCGAGCAAACTGCATGGAGGTCTCCTTGATGATGTTGTCATTGTGGTGCTGCATGCCTGCAATGACGCTACCGATCAAGGGCTCACGTCATCGTTTCTTCTTTCCCGCGCCGTCCAGGCCCACGGCGCCGATACCACCGAACAACAGATCGGACACGACCACCGCCATGCGTTCATGGGTGAGCTCACCATCGGGCTTCAACCACATGAACATCCAGTTGATCATGCCGAACAGCAGCATCGCCAACGGCTTGGCCATACGGCTGCGGTCCAGCTCCGGCCGCACCGCGCTCATGGCGTCGGCCACGGCCTTGACCACCTTGCGCTCGCCGTTGAGGATGCGCTTCTGGTCTCCCGGTTCCAGGAAGCGCACGTCTTCGGTGAGCACCCGATGCTCGTTCTGCGCGTCGCGGTACTCCTCCACGAAACGCTGCACCAGCAGCCGCAAGCGCGGCTCCGGCGCCAGATCCTGCTGCGCCACCTCATCGACCAGCGCACAGAGACGGTCGATGTGGTCTTCGCAGATATGCATCAGCAACTGATGCTTGTCGGCAAAATAGTGATACAGCGAGGCCTTGGACAGGCCGCAGGCCAGGGCCACCTCGTTCATCGAGGTGCCCACGAAACCATTACGCGCGAACAAGGCCGCGGCCTGTTCGACGATGGTCTCGCGCTGGTTGTCGTATCCCGCCGCACGCTTCCTGGGCATATGCACGTCCTCTTCGATATTTCTGCAAAGTCATGATTGTGCCGCAAATCAAAACTCTTAAGAAACATCGGCCCTCTCTGTCCGTTACAGCCGCCCTGCTCTGTCCTGCTCTTTTGCGATGCATCTTTGACACGGTCAGAAAAAACTTCGAAAACCTTATTGACCAACCGGTCGGTCGAAATTATTATTCCCTAAAAAACAGCGACAGGCAAATGCTTTTTTTCCGGCCATACCTGACCAAAAGCAGCCCCTGCAACGTTGCCAACAACAAGGCAGGCCGCCCACGGGGCGGGCCTGCAAAAGGAGACGCGGTGCCTTGTTACTCGATAGAAGGCGTGATCCCGGTGGTGGACCCGAGCGCCTACGTGCATCCCACGGCGGTGCTGATCGGCGACGTCATCGTCGGTCCGGACTGCTATGTCGGTCCGACGGCCTGCCTGCGCGGCGACTTCGGCCGCATCGTGCTGCAACGTGGCGCCAATGTGCAGGACACCTGCGTGATCCACGGTTTCCCCGGCCATGACACCGTGGTGGAAGAGAACGGCCATATCGGCCATGGCGCCGTGCTGCACAGCTGCACGGTGCGGCGCGATGCGCTGGTGGGCATGAACGCGGTAGTCATGGATGAAGCCGTGGTGGGCGAACAGGCCATCGTGGCGGCCTGCGCCTTCGTGCGCGCTGGCATGCAGGTGCCGCCGCGCACGCTGGCCGCGGGCCTGCCGGCCAAGGTAGTGCGCGAGCTGACGGCCGATGAGATGGCATGGAAGCAAGCCGGCACCCGCACCTACCAGGACCTGACCGTGCGTTGCCTGGCGAGCCTGCGCGAAGTCAGCCCTTTGTCCCAGATCGAAGAGAACCGGCCAGCGCTGGCCGCCCCCTTCGTCGAACCGCTGATTGCGGCGCGGCGGGCCTAGCGGGCCAGGCCGCCGATACGTCTTTTAGTTTTGGATACACCCACCTGAAGCGGGCCAATGCGGCCAGGACCTCGTTCGCCCGTCGCTCAGCGTGCAACCCTTTGATGGAGAAGCAGCATGTACGCACAAATGGTAGAAACCGGCCTTTCCAAGGTGCGCGGCCTGGACGACATGTCGCCCGAAGAACGCGCCTTCCAGGCCCGCATCGAGGCGGGCGTGAAGATCGAACCCAAGGACTGGATGCCGGAGGCGTATCGCAAGACGCTGGTGCGCCAGATCTCGCAACACGCCCACTCGGAAATCGTCGGTCAGCTGCCCGAGGGCAACTGGGTCACGCGCGCGCCGACACTGCAGCGCAAGGCCATCCTGATGGCCAAGATCCAGGACGAGGCCGGCCATGGTCTGTATCTCTACAGCGCCGCCGAAACCCTGGGCGTGTCGCGCGATGACCTGCTGGACGAACTGCACGCCGGCCGCGCCAAGTATTCCAGCATCTTCAACTATCCCGCCCTGAGCTGGGCCGACATGGGCGCCATCGGCTGGCTGGTGGATGGCTCGGCCATCATCAACCAGATCCCGCTGTGCCGCTGCTCCTATGGTCCCTATTCGCGCGCCATGGTGCGGGTCTGCAAGGAGGAATCCTTCCACGCCCGCCAGGGCTACGACATCATGCTGGCGCTGTGCCGCGGCACGCCCGAGCAGAAGCAGATGGCGCAGGATGCGCTGAACCGCTGGTGGTGGCCGGCGCTGATGATGTTCGGCCCCTCCGATGCCGAATCGGTCAACAGCGCGCAATCGATGCAATGGCGCATCAAGCTGTTTTCCAATGACGAGCTGCGCCAGCGCATGGTGGACCAGACCATCCCGCAGATCGAATACCTGGGCCTGACGGTGCCGGACCCCGATCTCAAGTGGAACGAAGAACGTGGCCGCTACGACTTCGGCGCAATCAACTGGGACGAATTCCACAACGTCCTGCGCGGCAACGGCCCTTGCAATCGCGAGCGCCTGGCCACGCGCAAGAAGGCCTACGACGACGGCGCCTGGTTCCGCGATGCGCTGGTGGCGCATGCCGACAAGCGCGCCACGCGCAAGGCGGCCTGAAGGCCGAGCCGCAATTTCCGAACCGCTTCATCTCACAACAATGCCAGTGGCCGCAGCATGGCGGCCCGCCAACAAGGAACACCATCATGAGCAAGGAATGGCCTCTCTGGGAAGTCTTCATCCGCAGCCAGCACGGTCTGGCCCACAAACACGTCGGCAGCCTGCACGCCCCCGATGGCGAAATGGCCATCAACAATGCCCGCGACGTCTATACCCGCCGCAATGAAGGCGTGGGCATCTGGGTGGTGCGCGCCGCCGACATCGTCTCTTCCAGCCCGGGCGACAAGGCCCCGCTGTTCGAGCCGTCCAACAGCAAGGTGTATCGCCACCCGACCTTCTTCCCCATGCCGGCCGAGCTGAAGAACCTGTAAGGGGAAGATCGTCATGACACAGAAAACCGATTACGTGCGACGCCTGGGCGACAACGTCCTGGTGCTCTCGCAACGCCTCACCGAATGGTGCGGCAAGGGCCCTGCGCTGGAAGAAGACATGGCCCTGATCAATGTCTCGCTGGACCTGATCGGCCAGGCGCGCCTGTGGCTCTCCTACGCCGCCGAGCTGGAAGGACAGGGCCGCAACGAAGACCAACTGGCCTTCCTGCGCGACGCCCACCAGTTCCACAACCTGCTGCTGGTGGAACTGCCCAATGGCAGTTACGCCGACACGCTGGCGCGCCAGTTCCTCTTCGACGCGTGGCACTACTTCGTGCTCGAGGGCCTGTGCGACAGCAGTGACGCGCGCATTGCCGAGATCGCGCAGAAATGCTTCAAGGAAGTGACCTATCACGTGCGCCGTAGCACCGACCTGATGATCCGCCTGGGCGATGGCACCGAGGAGAGCCATCGCCGCATGCAGGCCGCCATCGACGCGCTGTGGATGTACACCGGTGAACTCTTCGTCGCCGATGCGCTGGACCAGGCCATGCAAGAGCAGGGTGTGGCCACTGCGCTGGGCGAAGTGCAGCAGAAGTGGACCCAGCATGTCACCGACGTGCTGCTGGAAGCGACCTTGAAAGTCCCGCCGGCGGGACTGTGGATGCAGAGCGGCGGCAAGGCCGGCCGGCATACCGAACACCTGGGCTACCTGCTGGCGGAGATGCAATTCCTGCAGCGCGCCTATCCGGGAGCGCAGTGGTGAGCGAGGCGCAACTGGCCCTGCAGGCCGGACCGGAGGCGCTCAAGGCGCGCATCTGGGACTGGCTGGAGGCCGTGCCCGATCCCGAGATTCCGGTGGTCTCGGTGGTGGACCTGGGCATCGTGCGCGAGGTCGAGATCGAGGCTGGCGCCGCTGTGGATGCCTGCTGCACCGTGGTGATCACCCCGACCTATTCGGGCTGCCCCGCCATGGGCGTGATCGCCGAGGACATCACCACCGTGCTGCAGGAAAAGGGCTTGGCGCAGGTGGCCATCCGCATCCAGCTCGCGCCGGCGTGGAACACCGACTGGATGAGCGAGAAGGGCCGCCACAACCTGCGCCAGTACGGCATTGCACCGCCAGCCCAGCAGGTCGTCGACATCCGCGGCATCCAGCCCAAGCGCCATGCTGCGGCCCAGGTGGACTGCCCGCACTGCGGTTCCTCCCATACGGTCTGCGTGAGCCAGTTCGGCTCCACCTCCTGCAAGGCGCTGTACCAGTGCAAGGACTGCCGCGAACCCTTCGACTATTTCAAGGCGCATTGACATCGGACATTGGACATTGGCCATTGAGCCCGGCTCGATGACCCCGAAAAAAGGCACAACATCATGAGCAAATTCTATCCACTGACCATCTCGGACGTGAAGCAGGAAACGCGCGACACCATCGTGGTCTCCTTTGCCGTACCGGCCGAGCTGCAAGACACCTTTTCCTACCAGCAGGGACAGCACCTGACGCTGCGTTCCGAGATCAATGGCGAAGACCTGCGTCGCTCCTACTCGATCTGTTCGGCCGTGCAGGAGCGGCAGTTGCGCGTGGCCATCAAGCGCGCACCCGGCGGGCTGTTTTCGAACTGGGCCAATGAATCCTTTGTCCCAGGACAACGCATCGAGGTGATGCCGCCCATGGGCCATTTCAACGTGCCGCTGGAGGCCGGCAACCGCAAGCACTATCTGGCCTTCGCAGCGGGCAGCGGCATCACGCCGATGATGTCGATCATCAAGACTACGCTCTTGAGCGAGCCGCACAGCCATTTCACGCTGGTCTACGCCAACCGCGCCTCGTCCTCGGTGATCTTCAAGGAAGAGCTGACCGACCTCAAGGACGCCTACCTGGAACGCTTCAATGTGGTCTACGTGATGAGCCGCGAGCAGCAGGATGTGGAGCTGTTCAATGGCCGCATCGACCGCGCCAAGTGCGACGCCTTCTTCGCCTCCTGGATCGATCTGAAGGATGTGGACGCCGCCTTCCTCTGCGGTCCGGAAGACATGGTTCAGGCCGTGGCCGCATCCCTGCAGGCGCATGGCTTGCCCAAGGCGCAGATCAAGACCGAACTGTTCGCCGCCAGCACGCCGCCGCGCACGCACGCCGCGCGTCCGGTGGTGGGCAAGCAGGAATGCGAAGTCACCGTCATCGTCGATGGCTATCACAACGTCTTCACCATGGACAAGGAAAAGGAATCGGTGCTCGAGGCTGGCCTCAAACATGGCATCGACCTGCGTTACTCCTGCAAGGGCGGCGTCTGCGCCACCTGCCGCTGCAAGGTGGTGGACGGCAAGGTGGACATGGATGCCAACTACGCGCTGGAAGACTACGAGATCGCACGCGGTTTCGTGTTGAGCTGCCAGTCCTTCCCGGTCAGCGACAAGCTGCTGCTGGACTTTGACCAGGACAACTGAGCCGCCGCACCAGGGAGAACACATGCAAACCGATTTCTTCAACCGCCATCGCGCCACGCTGGAGCAGGCCGTCAACGCCCTGCAGCAACGCGGCTACTGGAGTGCCTACAGCGAATCACCGAGCCCGCGCTTCTATGGCGAAGGTGCAGCCGAAGCCGGACGCGCCGCCTATGAAGCCAGGCTGGAGCGCCCCTTCGTCTTCACCACCGAGCAGGCCGGCAGCGACCGCTTCGTCGGCGCGGAAGTGTCTCCCTATGGACCCGCGCTGGGCATTCGCTATCCCGCACCGGACCTGGACCGCCTGTTGCCATCGATGCAGCTTGCCGCCGCCAGCTGGCGCGAGGCTGGCCCGCAGGTGTGGGCGGGCGTGGCGCTGGAGATCGTGCAACGGCTCAATGCGCGCAGCTTCGAAATCGCGCATGCGGTCCAGCACACCACCGGCCAAGCCTTCATGATGGCCTTCCAGGCCGGCGGCCCGCATGCGCAGGACCGTGCGCTGGAAGCCATCGCCTGCGCCTGGCAGCAGCTGCAACTCATTCCCGCCGAGGCGCAATGGGAAAAACCGCAGGGCAAGCATGCGCCACTGGTGATGCGCAAGTCCTGGCGCATCAGGCCGCGTGGCATCGGCCTGGTGATCGGTTGTTGCACCTTCCCGACCTGGAACAGCTATCCCGGCCTGTTCGCCAATCTGGCCACGGGCAACGCAGTCATCGTCAAGCCGCATCCGGGCGCGATCCTGCCGCTGGCCATCACGGTGCAGGTGGCGCGTGAAGTGCTGGTCGAGGCGGGCTTTGCGCCCGATGTGGTCACGCTGGCCGCGCATGATGCGAGCGATACCAGCCTGACGCGCACGCTGGCCTTGCGCCGCGAGATCGGGCTGATCGATTTCACCGGCAGCAGCGCCAACGGCAACTGGCTGGAAGAACGGGCGCGCCAGGCCCGGGTGTTCACCGAGAAATCCGGCATCAACCAGATCATCATCGACAGCACCGACAACCTGGCCGGCATGGCGCAGAACATCGCGCTGTCGCTGGCGCTGTATTCGGGGCAGATGTGCACCACGCCGCAGAACATCTACATCCCCAGGGAGGGCGTGCGCACGCCGCAAGGCCAGCGCAGCTTCGTGGAAGTGAGCCAGGCCATCGTGCAGGCCGTGGCGCACCTGACCACCGACAGCGCCAAGGCCGTGGAATTGCTGGGCGCGATCCAGAACGAGGCCGTCCTGCAGCGTATCGCGCTGGCCCGCAGCAAGGGGCAGGTGCTGCTGGAGAGCATGGCGCTGGTGCATCCGCAGTTCCCCCAAGCGCGCATCCGCACGCCGCTGCTGATGCTGGCGCACCGCAATGAAGCCATCAGCGAAGAATACTTCGGCCCCATCAGCTTCATCGTGCCGGTCGATGACACCGCCACCGCCATCGCACTGGCCCAGCGCATCGCCACCGAAGAGGGGGCGCTAACCCTGTCGGCCTACACCACCGACGCCTCCCTCCGGCAAGTGCTGCTAGACGCTGCCGCCGATGCCGGTGTGGCGCTGTCGCTGAACCTGACCGGCGGCGTGCTGGTGAATCAGTCGGCCGCCTTCAGCGATTACCACGGCACCGGCGCCAATCCTGCGGCCAACTGCGCGCTGGCCGATGCCGATTTCGTCGCCGCACGCTACCGCGTCGTGCAGACCCGCGAACCGGTCGCCTCCACCACAACTGCCTGATCCCCTGACCTCCCGATATCTCCTGACATGAGTTCCCCATCCATCCTCCTAGAGAACCGTGACGGCATCGCCGTCATCACCCTGAACCGCCCCGACAAGCTCAACAGCTTCACCGTGACCATGCACCTGGAATTGCGCGACGCCATCGCCACGCTGCAGGCCGACCCCACCGTGCGGGTGCTGCTGCTCACCGGCGCCGGGCGCGGCTTTTGCGCGGGCCAGGACCTGGGCGACCGGGCCGTCAAACCCGGCGACGACGCCGTCGATCTGGGCGAGTCCATCGACAAATACTATGGCCCGCTGGTGAAGTCGCTGCGCGCGCTGCCCTTCCCGGTGATCTGCGCAGTCAATGGCGTGGCCGCTGGCGCCGGGGCCAATCTGCCGCTGGCCTGCGACATCGTGCTGGCGGCGCGCTCGGCCAGTTTCGTGGAAGTGTTCTGCAAGCTGGGGCTGATTCCTGACACCGGCGGCACCTACTTCCTGCCGCGCCTGGTGGGCACTGCGCGCGCCATGGGCATGGCGCTGCTGGGCGAGAAGATCAGCGCCGAGCAGGCCGAGCGCTGGGGCCTGATCTGGAAGTGCATCGACGACGACCAGCTCATGGAACAAGCCCACGCGATGGCCGCCCATTTCGCCCGTGCTCCCACCAAGGGACTGGCCGCTACCAAGGCCACGCTGTATGCCAGCCCGGCGCACACCCTGCCCGAACAGCTGGACCTCGAACGCGACACCATGCGCGCCCTGGGCCGCAGCCGCGATTACCGCGAGGGCGTGACGGCCTTTCTGGAAAAGCGCGCGCCACAGTTCACCGGACAATGACATGAACAACCGCAAGCATCCACACGCCCTGCCCCGCAACGCCATCGTGGCCATCATCGGCGGCGGCACCATGGGCGCAGGCATTGCCCAGGTGGCGGCCGTGGCCGGCCATCCGGTGCTGCTCTACGACAGCCGCGAAGGCGCGGCGGGCAAGGCCATCGGCGCCATCTGCACCCACCTCGACAAGCTGGTCAGCAAGGACCAGCTCACGCCGGCACTGGCGCAGGCGGCCAGCGAGCGCATCTCGGTGGCGCAGTCACTGGAGCAATTGCACCGGGCGGACCTGGTGATCGAAGCCATCGTCGAGCAGTTGGCGGCCAAGCAGGAATTGTTCGGCAAGCTGGAAGCCATCGTCGATACGCGCTGCATCCTGGCCAGCAATACCTCGTCGCTTTCCATCACCCATATCGCGGCGCCACTGCAACACCCTGAGCGCGTGGTGGGCATGCATTTCTTCAACCCGGTGCCGATGATGGCCCTGGTGGAAATCATCAAGGGCCTGGCCAGCGACGCCGCGCTGGCGCAGTGCCTGCATGACACCGCACTGGCCTGGGGCAAGACGCCGGTGATGGCGCGTTCCACGCCGGGCTTCATCGTCAACCGGTTGGCCCGCCCCTATTACGCCGAGAGCTTGCGCGTGCTCCACGAGGGCGGCGCACAGCCGGCCACGATCGATGCGGTCATGCGCGAGGCGGGTGGCTTCCGGATGGGACCGTTCGAGCTGATGGACCTGATCGGGCATGACGTCAACTTTGCCGTCACCCAATCGGTGTTCCACGCCTACTTCAATGATCCGCGCTTCACGCCCTCGCTGATCCAGCAGGAGCTGGTGCATGCCGGTTATCTGGGCCGCAAGAGCGGGCGTGGTTTCTATCGCTACGACACAGCCGCCGGGACGCCACGGCCCGATACCGAACGCGACTACCCGAAGCCGGCGGCCCCGCCGCAACTGTTTGGTGATCATCCGCTGGTGGAGATGATTCATACGCGCTATCCAGGCCAGGTGCAACGCCATCCGGCGCGTCCCGACCATTTGCTGATGAAGGTGGGCGTAGCATGCCTGGCCATCACCGACGGTCGCACCGCCACCCAGCGCGCCTGGGAGCACCAGGAGCCCGACTCGGTGCTGGCCGACCTGGCGCTGGATTACGCCGATGCGACCCGCCTGGCCCTGGCCAAGGCCGATCAGTGCCGCCCCCAGCGCTATGCAGAAGTGGCGGGCGTGCTGCAGGCCTGCGGCCTTGATCTCTCGCCGATGCAGGATGTGCCGGGCATGATGGTCATGCGCACCGTCTGCATGCTGGTCAATGAGGCCGCCGATGCGGTCAATCAGGGTGTATGCAGCGCCGCCGACGCCGACATGGCCATGCGCAAGGGCGTCAATTATCCGCGCGGCCCGCTGGCCTGGGCCAATGACATCGGCATCGACACGGTCACCCACGTGCTGCACCACCTCTGCACCGCCTATGGCGAAGACCGTTATCGCGTCTCGCCCCTGCTCCGACGTCTGTACGCTTCCGGGAGGAAATTCCATGAGTGAGACCGCATTGTCATTCCCATCGACCGAGATGGACCCACAGGCCCTGGCCGAGGCCACGGTGCAGGCGATGTACCCGCGCGACAACGCTTCCCAGGCGCTGGGGATGAAGATCCTGGAGATTGCGCCGGGCCGCGCGCGCATGAGCATGCTGGTGCGCAGCGACATGCTCAATGGCCACGCCACCTGCCATGGCGGATTCATCTTCGCCTTGGCCGACAGTACATTTGCATTTGCCTGCAACAGCCGTAATCTCAACACTGTGGCGTCGGGTTGCAGCATCGAGTACGTCGCCCCCGCCCTGCGCAATGACACGCTGATCGCCGAGGCGCAGGAGCGCTCGCTGGCCGGGCGCACCGGGGTGTACGACATTACCGTGAGCAATCAGGATGGCAAGACCATCGCGCTGTTCCGGGGCAAGTCCTATCGCATCAGGGGCGAGGTGATCAGCGGCCTGCAGGCTGCGCAGTGAGCCTCACGCAATAACAACAACACCAACATCAACAGAGACTGGAGACACCATGACCATCCGCATTCCCCAACCCGGCGACCTGGAACCCATCGAGACCGCCAGCCGCGATGAACTGCAAGCCCTGCAACTGCAACGCCTGAAATGGTCGCTCAAGCACGCCTATGACAATGTGCCGCACTACCGAAACGCCTTCGACCAGGCAGGCGTGCATCCCGATGACCTCAAGAGCCTGTCGGACCTGTCCCGCTTCCCCTTCACCACCAAGAAGGACCTGCGCGATCACTATCCCTTCGGCATGTTTGCCGTGCCGCGCGAACAGGTGGTGCGGGTGCATGCGTCCAGTGGCACCACCGGCAAGCCGACCGTGGTGGGCTATACGCAGAAGGACATCGATACCTGGGCCACCGTGGTGGCGCGCTCCATTCGCGCAGCCGGCGGACGGCGCGGTGACATCGTGCAGATTTCCTATGGCTATGGGCTCTTCACAGGCGGACTGGGTGCGCACTATGGCGCCGAAAAACTGGGCTGCACCGTCGTGCCGATGTCAGGCGGCCAGACTGAGAAGCAGGTGCAGCTCATTCGTGATTTCCAGCCCAGCATCATCATGGTCACACCCTCCTACATGCTCAACATCATCGAGGAATTCCAGCGCCAGGGCATGGACCCGGCCTCCAGTTCGCTGAAGGTCGGCATCTTCGGCGCAGAACCATGGACCGATGCGATGCGCCGCGAAATCCAGCAGCGCGCCGGCATCGATGCGGTGGACATCTACGGCCTGTCCGAAGTGATGGGGCCGGGCGTGGCCAGCGAGTGCATCGAGAGCAAGGATGGTCCGGTGATCTGGGAAGACCATTTCTATCCCGAGATCATCGATCCCGATACCGGCGAAGTGCTGCCCGATGGCGCGGAAGGCGAACTGGTCTTTACTTCGCTGTCCAAGGAAGCGCTGCCGATGATCCGCTACCGCACCCGCGATCTCACCCGCCTGTTGCCGCCGACCTCGCGCTGCATGCGCCGTATCGGCAAGATCACCGGGCGCTCGGACGACATGCTCATCATCCGCGGCGTGAATGTGTTCCCGACCCAGATCGAGGAACTGATCCTGAAGCTGCCGCAGCTGGCGCCGCAATACCAGTTGCAGATCGAACGCCACGGCCACATGGACAGCATGTGCGTCTTTGCCGAGTTGCGCGAGGATGTCTCCAATGAGCACGTGGAGGCGCTGGAGAAGGAGCTGCAACACAGCATCAAGACCTATGTGGGCATTTCCACCAAGGTCACGGTGGTGCCGGCGGGCATGATCGAGCGCACCTCGGTGGGCAAGGCCAAGCGCGTGATCGACAACCGCAAGAAGGCCGAGGCCGGCAGCCCTGCCGCCCTTCCCGCCTGAGCCCTCTCCTCCACCAAGACAGAAAGACCGCACATGGAAGCATTGATCTGTGACGCCATCCGCACCCCCTTTGGCCGCTACGGCGGCGCACTGGGCGCGGTGCGCGCCGACGACCTGGCCGCCGCCCCCATCCGCAGCCTGATGGAGCGCAATCCCGGCGTGGACTGGAGCCGCGTGGAGGACATCCTCTATGGCTGCGCCAACCAGGCTGGCGAGGACAACCGCAACGTGGCGCGCATGGCCGGCCTGCTGGCGGGCCTGCCCATCGCCGTGCCGGGCTCCACCCTCAACCGCCTGTGCGGCTCCAGCCTGGACGCAGTGGGCATGGCCGCACGCGCCATCAAGTCCGGCGAAGTGCAGCTGATGATTGCCGGCGGGGTGGAGAGCATGACGCGCGCGCCCTTCGTGATGGGCAAGGCCGAATCGGCCTTCGCGCGCAGCGCCGCCATCTTCGACACCACCATCGGCTGGCGCTTCGTCAATCCGCTGATGAAGGCGCAGTACGGCATCGACTCCATGCCGGAGACGGCCGAGAACGTGGCCACCGATTTCCAGATCAACCGCGCCGACCAGGACGCCTTCGCCCTGCGCAGCCAGCAGCGCTGGGCGAAAGCCCAGGCCGAGGGATTCTTTGCGGGCGAGATCGCGCCGCTGATGATTCCGCAGAAAAAAGGCGATCCCCTCATCGTCAGCACCGACGAACATCCGCGTCCCGATACCACGCTCGCAACGCTCTCCAGGCTCAAGGGCGTGGTGCGCCCCGATGGCACGGTGACGGCGGGCAATGCTTCCGGCGTCAATGACGGCGCGTGCGCACTGCTGCTGGCCTCGCCCAAGGCGGCCGACCTGTATCGCCTGAAGCCTCGGGCGCGCGTGCTGGGCATGGCCACGGCCGGCGTGGCGCCGCGCATCATGGGCTTCGGCCCCGCACCGGCAGTGCGCAAGGTGCTGGCCCAGGTCGGCCTGACGCTGGCGCAGATGGATGTGATCGAACTGAACGAAGCCTTTGCCGCGCAAGGCCTGGCCGTCATGCGCGATCTCGGCTTGCCCGACGATGCGGCGCACGTCAATCCGAATGGCGGTGCGATTGCCATCGGTCATCCGCTGGGCGCTTCCGGTGCGCGGCTGGTGACCACGGCCATCAACCAGCTCGAGCGTAGCGGTGGGCGCTATGCGCTGTGCACCATGTGCATCGGCGTGGGCCAGGGCATTGCGCTGGTGATCGAGCGGGTGGCGTGATGCAGGACACCGTGGCTTACGAAGACCTGCTGACGGCGCGGCATGGCGAGCATGTGCTGCATCTCACCCTGAACCGTCCGGCGCTGCGCAATGCCTTGCGCAACCAGAGCCTGCGCGAGATCGTGGCGGAGCTCGCGCGCGCAGAGGAAGATGACAGCGTGCGCGTGGTCGTCATCAGCGGCAACGAGAAAGCCTTTGCCGCCGGGGCCGATCTCAACGAGATGATCCACAAGGACGCCATCGCCACCCAGCTCGATGTGCGTGCGCAGTACTGGCGCGCCATTGCCCGCTTCCCCAAACCCATCCTGGCGGCGGTGAATGGCTATGCGCTGGGCGCGGGCTGCGAGTTGCTCATGCATGCCGACATCGCCATCGCCGCTCGCGGCGCCAAGATCGGCCAGCCGGAAATCAATGTGGGCACCCTTCCCGGCGCGGGCGGCACGCAGCGTCTCATCCGCACGGTGGGCAAGCCGCTGGCGATGAAAATGCTGCTCTCCGGTGAATTCATCAGTGCCGACCAGGCCCTGCAGGCCGGCCTGGTGGCCGAGGTGGTGGACGATGACGCCACCCTGGAACGCACGCTGGCGCTGGCCCACAGCATCGCCCAGAAATCACCGCTGGCGGTGCGTCTGGCCAAGGAAGCCATGCTGCAATCCTTCGAACTGGGGCTGGAAGCGGGCCTGCTGTTCGAACGCAAGTCCTTTTCCCTGATGGCCGCAAGCGCCGATCGCCAGGAGGGCATCACGGCCTTCCAGGAAAAACGCGCGGCGGTCTTCAGCGGCCGCTGAATCACGCTCGCCATCCGGGCTGGCGGCCCGGATGTTTGCAGCCTTGCAACAAGCCCTGCACGGCGGCGGCACTTCACGAGATTGACATCGGGATCGGGTAAAATGCCCGGCCACGGCTCGCTCCGCTTTCCATCGTTCATTTCCGCATCAAGAGACCGTTCGGACCGATGGAGGCCGATCTTGCCCCGATACCAACCCGCCGGCCTTTAGCGCCGGCCCTTCGCCAGTGCAGCACCATGAGCAAGCAAGCCCCCAGCGCCCCCGGCCGTCAGCCGAACCGGGGCAAACCCGCCGCAGAGAGCGCCCCGCAGGCGCATGAGATCCGTCCGGGCCAGTCCATCGAATTGTTGAAGGAACTGCACATCCTCACCCGCGATGGCAAGCTCAATCAGGACAGCCGCCGCAAGTTGAAGCAGGTCTACCACCTCTACCAGTTCATCGAACCGCTGCTGCAGGAAGTGCTCGTCGATCATCCCGATGTGAGCCTGGTGGACCATGGCGCGGGCAAGTCCTATCTGGGCTTCATCCTCTACGACCTGTTCTTCAAGGGACTGCCCGGTGCGCCGCACATCTATGGCATCGAAACCCGCGAAGAGCTGGTGCGCAAGTCCGAGGAACTGGCCTCGCGCCTGGGCTTTGGCGGCATGTCCTTCCTCAATCTGTCGGTGGCCGATTCGATCAGCTCGCCCAGCCTGCCGGAAAAGATCGATGTGGTCACCGCCCTGCATGCGTGCGACACCGCCACCGATGACGCCATCCATTTCGCCCTGGCCAAGGAGGCGCGCTTCATCGTCCTGGTGCCATGCTGCCAGGCCGAGGTCGCTTCGGTGCTGAACCGCAACAAGGGCAAGTCGCTGGCCAACTCGCTCACCGAGATCTGGCGTCATCCGCTGCACACGCGTGAATTCGGCAGCCAGGTCACCAATGTGCTGCGCTGCCTGCAACTGGAAGCGCATGGCTACAAGGTCAGCGTGACCGAGCTGGTGGGCTGGGAACATTCGATGAAGAACGAGTTGATCATTGCACAATACCGCGACCTGCCGCGCCGCCGTCCGGCCGAGCGTCTGCAGGAAGTGTTGCGCACGCTGGGGCTGGAAGAAATGGGCCAACGCTTCTTTGCCTCGCAGGCCGCCTGAGGCGCATCCTCGGGGCTGGGAACGTTTCTTGCACGGAACATGGCAGGCACACACGCAGGACGAGCGGCTTCAAGCTCGCGCCATTGCTGCCGATATAGTCGCATTGCAGTCCGGTTGCGCCTGAGCAAGACGCAACCGCAAGGAGACCGGGACCACCGGTTTGGGCGAGGGGCCGGCCATCCGCCGGAAAATGCACAAGACACATGAGATCCGCCATCGATAGTGAAGCACTGATTGCCGACAACGAGCAGCTACGCGCCGAATTGCAGGAGCTGCTGCAGCAGGCCCATATCAACCAGTCCATCATCGAACGCCACCAGGCCTTTGACCTCAAGCTGATCGGCGCAAGCGAATTCCGCGAACTTATCGAGGTCATGCTCACCGTCATGCCGGGGGTGTTCAGCCTGGAGACGGTGACGCTCTCGCTCATCGATGGCGACTACGCCATCCAGCGCATCCTGCGCGACCTGCAGATCGGCATCAATGAATTTCCCAAGCTGCTCTTCCTCAAGCAGGCGCTGGCCTTCCCCGACGACGACCTGCCGCGGGCCGATGAAAAGCCGCGCCTGGGGCCGTATGTCCCGGCCTTGCACGGCCCGCTGTTCCCGCATTACGAACCGGTGAGCGTGGCGGTGCTGCCGCTGGTGCGCCAGCATCGGCTGCTGGGCTATCTGGCGCTGGGCAGCGCCTATGGCGAGCGCTTCACGCGCAGCCTGGCCACCGATTTCATCGAACGCCTGGCGACCATCGCGGCGGTCTGCCTGGAAAACGTCATCAACAACGAGCGCCTCAAGCACATCGGCCTGACCGATCCGCTCACCGGCGTGAACAACCGTCGCTACATCGAGCAGCGCATGCAGGAAGAAGTGGCGCGCAGCCAGCGCGATCGCTCGGCGCTGTCTTGCCTGTTCATCGACATCGACCACTTCAAGCGCGTCAACGACCAGTTCGGCCACCAGAGCGGTGACGACGTGCTGCGCGAAGTGGCTGCGCGCATCAAGAAGGAACTGCGCCTGTCGGATGCGCTGGGGCGCTTTGGCGGAGAAGAATTCGTGGTGCTGCTCACCCACGCCACCCGCGAGGATGCGGCCCGCATCGCCGAGCGCATTCGCGCTGGCGTCTGCAGCCGGGGGGTGATGATCGAGGGCTCGCGCGATCCGCTCAGGATCACCGCCTCCATTGGCGCGGCCGCGCTCACCCCGCCCGACCGCAGCCGTCCTGCGGCCGAGGTCAAGCAGGCCATGCTCAAGGCCGCCGACCAGGCGCTGTACCAGGCCAAGGAAGCCGGCCGCAACCGGGTGATGCTGGCTGCGAGCGACTAGGCGCTCTGCGCCAGCGGTCGGGCGTCGCGCACCAGCCAGGGCGCGGCGATGATGAGGATGCCGCCGATGAGGTCCTGCGGTCGCAGTTCAGCCGCGCCGAACCACCACGCCGACAGGCTGGCCACCAGGATCTCGGCCAGCATGATCACCGAGGTGATGGTGGCCGGCAGACGCGCCACGCCATATTGCAGGCACAGGTTGGACACCAGGAACAGCAAGGCCCACACCCCCACCAGCGGCCAGGCCGTGGCCGGCACATGCAGCGGCCAGGCAATCGCTCCGGTCAACGCCAGCATCACTCCCAGGACGCCCGCCAACAAGCCGCTGCCGGCCAGCATGGCGACGGCGCGGGCGCTGTCGGAGAGGCCCTGCAAGCGGCGCAGCAAGACATTGGTGATGGCAAAGAGCAGCCCGGCGGCCACGGCCATCCAGTCCGGCAGGCTCTGCGGCAGCGGCAGCCCCAGCCGAGGCTGGTAGAGCACGATGAAGGCGCCGCTCAAGCCCAGCGCTACGCGCGTGAGCGAACGCGGCGTGATGGCTTCGTGCAAGACCAGGCGCGCCAGGATCACGGTCCAGACCGGCATCAGGTAGAACAGCAGGATCACCCGCACCACATCGCCATAGGCGACCGCGACGTTGAAGGTGGAGTTGGTCAGGCCCGTGGCCAGTCCCACCCACAGCAACGCCGGATGCCGCCACAGTTGCGGCAGGTCGCGGTAGCGCAGCGCCACCAGCAGCAGGGTGCACAGGCCGAAGATGGCCGCCGTGGTCCAGACCGGATGCAGGCCCATGCCTTCCAGGGCGCGGGTAGCGGTCCAGGAAAGGCCCCAGATGGTGGTGTTGACGAGCAATGCGGCGACAGCGGACTTGGGCAGGGCTTGCATGTTCTTCCGTTACAAATGCAAGATGCCGTCCGGCAGGGCGCCGGACGGCATCGGGACAGGATGTGGCCGAACCGGCCTCAAGAGCGCTTGGCCTCGGCTTGCAGGCGTTCGTACTTTTCCATCAACTGCTCGCGGCTTTCGCGCCAGGCCGGGTTGAAGGGGATGCAGGCCACCGGACAGACCTGCTGGCACTGGGGCTCGTCGAAGTGGCCGACGCACTCGGTGCACTTGTCAGGATCGATCTCGTAGATCTGCGGCCCCATGTAGATGGCCTCGTTGGGGCATTCCGGCTCGCAGACGTCGCAGTTGATGCAATCGTCGGTAATCATCAGCGCCATACGCCACCCTCACTTGCTTGAAACATCATGTTTTCCGCCTGGCCTCACTGCTTGGCGATTTTTTCCTTCAGCCACTTCTCGACCGAGGGAAACACGAACTTGGACACATCGCCGCCCAGTTGGGCGATTTCGCGCACGATGGTGCCCGAGATGAATTGATACTGGTCGGACGGGGTCAGGAACAGCGTCTCCACGTCCGGCAACAGATAGCGGTTCATGCCGGCCATCTGGAATTCGTATTCGAAGTCGGACACGGCGCGCAGGCCGCGCACGATGACGCGGGCATTGTTCTGGCGCACGAAGTCCTTCAACAGGCCGGAAAAGCTCTCCACCTGGACATTGGGATAGTGACCCAGCACTTCGTTGGCGATGGACAGGCGCTCTTCGAGCGAAAAGAAAGGCTTCTTGTTCTTGCTGTCGGCTACGCCCACGACCAGCTTGTCGAACAATCCGGAAGCGCGGCGGACCAGGTCCTCATGCCCACGCGTCAACGGATCGAAGGTCCCCGGATATACAGCTGTGACCATGGTGTCTCCTCACCGGCTATTGAATCAGAAGCCGCATTATGCCTCAATTCGTGCGCCGCTTTTGCGTTGCAATAAATGATAGAAGACCATGCCGGCCTTGTCGGCGCGCACCACTTCCCAGGCTTGCATCCAGTCGGGCGCCTCGGGACCGTCGAGGGGAAACTCGGCCTCGGCATAGACCAGGCCTGCTGGCGCCAGCAGTTGCTGGCAGGCCGGCAGCACCTTTTCCAGCCAGCCCTGGTGATAGGGAGGATCGATGAAGACCAGCTGGAAACCGCCCGGCTCGCGTTGTGCTGCGTTCTGCGCCGCCGCCAAGGCGTCGCCGCGCAGGATGGCCAGGGTGGCGGCCTTGAGCTTGTCGCGGTTGGCTTCGAGCTGGCGCACGGCGGGGCCGCTGTGCTCGACCATGACCACGCGGCGCGCGCCCCGGCTGGCGGCTTCGAAGCCGAGTGCACCGGAACCGGCAAAGAGGTCCAGACAGGACACCTCTTCCCAGTGGCCATCGATGAGATGGGTGATCCAGTTGAAGACGGTCTCGCGCACCCGGTCAGGCGTGGGCCGCAGGCCTTCGGCGTCCAGCACCGGCAAGGGGGTGCGCTTCCACTGGCCGCCGATGATGCGCACCTGGTGCGGGCCGCCATTGGCGGGCTTGCTGGGCTTGCCGGGCTTGGCCGGCTTGCCGCCGGGACGGGAGGGACTGCTCTTGCTCATGGAATTCCTTGCTGCTTGCAACTGGGTGGAACTAGGGGGCGCTTTCGCCGACGATGATGGTGGACAATTCTTCCGGATGCACATGCTTGCGGAAGGCTGCGCGCACTTCCTGCACGCTCACGGCGCGGATGCGTTCGATCCAGTGGTCCAGGTAATCCAGCGGCAGGCCATAGAAGCCGATCACCGAGAGGTTCTCCAACAGCTTGGCGTTGCTGTCGATGCGCAGGGCGAAGCCGCCGGCCAGGTTGTCCTTGGCCGCCTTGAGCTCGGCGGCAGTGGGGCCTTCCTGCATGAATTTGTCCAGCGTGGCGCGGGTCACGCGCAGGGCTTCGGCGGTCTGTTCCTTCTTGGTCTGCAGGCCGATCTGGAAGGGCCCGGGCTGGGCCAGTGGCGAGAAGCCGCTGTAGACGCTGTAGCTCAGGCCGCGTTTTTCCCGCACTTCATCGGTCAGGCGCGAGACGAAACCCCCGCCACCCAGCACGTAGTTGCCCACCGTGAGCGCGAAGAAATCCGGGTCGCCGCGCTGGATGGCCGGCGCGCCGATGAGGATGTGCGATTGCGAGGCGGGATGGGCAATGCGTTGTTCGCTGCTCTTGGGCGCTGCCACCGGCGGTAGCGCGGGCAAGGCCGCGCCTTGCGGCAGCTCGCGCGTGAGGGCGCTGGCGATGGCGCGCGCCTGCTCGAGATTGATATCACCGATCAGGGCGATGACCGCGCGATTGGCCACGTAGTGCGCCCGGTGGAAGGCCTGCAGATCCTCGCGGGTGATGGCCTGCATGCTGGCTTCGCTGGCGTCCATCGCATACGGGTGGCTGCCGTAGGCGGCATGCATGAAGGCCTTTTCGGCGATGACTTCAGGCTTGGTCAGTTCTTCCTTGATATTGGCAATGGCCAGCGCGCGGTCGCGCTCCAGGCTGGCCTGCGGGAAGCTGGGATGGGCCAGCATGCGCGCCAGCAGCGTCAAGGCGGCCTCCCGCTCGGCCGGCGAAGACAGCGTGCGCAGGCTCACGCCGGCGCGGTCCTGCCCGGCACCGTCGTGCTGCTGGGCGGCCACGTCGGCAAAGCCGTCCAGAATCTGCGCCTCGGTCAGGGTACCGCTGGCATCGGTCACGCCACGGGTGAGGCTGGCGACCGTCAATTCGGCCAGGCCGGCCTTGCCGGCCGGATCGCGGCGCCGGCCGGCGTCGAACTGCACGCTCACATCCAGCATGGGGATGGCGTGGTTGGGGACGAACAGCACGCGCGCACCGTCGGGCTGGGTCCAGGACTGGATGGCCAGGGCGGCGACCGCCGGCAGGCTGGCCAGCAGGCCCAGGGGCAGGATCAGGAGACAGAGGAATTTTTTCATGGAGATCGAGGATTGGACGGGCGCTTCAGTCGCCCTTGGAGTCAGCCTTGGGGCCGCCCTTGGTCTGGCCCACCCAGTCCAGCACCGGCTGCCATTGGTCGAGGTCGCGCTGCACGCGCGATGGGGCGACGTCCCAGAGCGTGAGGCCATGCGCGGCCAGTTGCACGTAGTTCTGCGTATCGCGCAGGTAACCCAGCACCGGCAGCTTGAGGCCCTCGATGAAACGCTGCAGCTGTTCGGCCGAACGGGTGCGCGCATCCACGCGCATGCCGACGATGCCCACATCGATCTCGCCGGCGCGCACGGCCTTTTCATCGGCCAGGCGGCGCAGGAAATCCTGGGTGGCGAGGATGTCGAAGATGGAGGGTTGCAGCGGCACCAGGATCTTGTCGGCCATCTTGAGGGCGTCGTTGAGCCGCCAGCCGTGCAGGCCGGCGGGGGTATCGAGGACGATGTGGGTGCTGCCCTTGGGGGGCTTGGCGACGTAGTCTTCGTTGATGTCCCAGGTGGCGATGGGGCGCGCCTGCTCGGGGCGGATGGACAGCCAGGCGCGCGAGGACTGCTGGCGGTCGATATCACCCAGCAGCGCGCCGTGGCCCTGGCTGGCGAAGTAACCGGCCAGGTTGGTGGCCAGGGTGGTCTTGCCCACGCCCCCTTTGGGGTTGGCGATGACGATGACAGGCATGGTTCTCTCCGGAAACGTTAATGCAGCAGCCCGGCCGGCGGCGGTGCGGGCTTCTTGCCCGCCAGCGGCAGCGGCACCAGGGTGGCGACAGTGAGGGTGTCGTCCTGGAAGTACTGTTGCGCGACGGCCTGCACCTGGGCTGCCGTGACGCTCTTCAGGCGTTCGATGATGCGGTCGATGTTCTGCTGGCCCAGGCCGGCAGTTTCCATCATGCCGATTTCCATGGCTTGGCCGAAGACCGAGTCGCGCTTGTAGACCTGGGAGGCGATCAGTTGCGTCTTCACCCGCTGCAGCTCCTGCTCGGACACGCCTTCGCGGGCGATGCGCTCGACCTCGCCGCGCAACAGGCCTTCGAGCTGCGCGGTCGTGACGCCCTCGGCGGGACTGCCTTCCAGCGTGAACAGCACCGGCCCGCGCGCCACGCCGCTGTAGCTGGCGCCCACCGCAGTGGCCTTGCCGCCGGTGCGCACCAGGTTGGCGCTCAGGCGGGCGTTGTCATAGCCATCCAGCACGGCCGAGAGCACGTCCAGGGCGTAGACGTCCTGGTCCTGCTCGACCTGGCGCAGGGCCGGCGTCTTCCAGGCCATCACCACATAGGGATTCTCGGCCGGGGCCTTGACGGTGACGCGGCGCATGCCCAGCTGCTGCGGCTCGTTCTGGGGCTTGCCGGCGGGCAAGCTGCGGGCGGGAATCTTGCCGAAATACTTGCGCGCCAGCGCCAGCACGCGCTGGGCGTCGACGTCGCCGGCCACGACCAGGGTGGCGTTGTTGGGGGCGTACCATTGACGGTACCAGGCGGCGATGTCCTGCACGCTCATGTGCTGCAGGTCGTCCATCCAGCCCACGACCGGGTGGTGGTAGGGATGGGCGGTCCAGGCGGCGGCGTTCAGGGCTTCGTTCAACAGGCCCATGGGCTGGTCGTCGGTGCGCCAGCGGCGCTCTTCCATGATGACGCGGATTTCCTTGGCGAACTCGGCGGCGTCGAACTGCAGGTTGGCCATGCGGTCGGCTTCCAGCGCCATCACCTTTTCCAGGTGGCTCTTCTCGATCTGCTGGAAGTAGGCGGTGAAGTCATTGGCCGTGAAGGCGTTTTCCTGGCCGCCCAGTTCGGCCACCAGGCGGCTGAACTCGCCGACCTTGTGGTTCCGGGTGCCCTTGAACATCATGTGCTCCAGCGCGTGGGACACGCCGGTGAGACCGTTGACTTCATCGATGCCGCCCACCTTGTACCAGACCATCTGTACCGCCGTGGGGGCGCGCCGGTCTTCCTTGACGATCACCTTCATGCCATTGCCCAGCACGAACTGGCGCGCCGGCTCGGCCTGGGCCAGCATCGGGCTGTTGGCGAAAAGGCCCAGCAGCGCGCTGGCCAGGAGGGCTCTGATCTTCAATTTCATGGGCTGTGCTCTGATAAAATGCTGGATTCATTGACCCTGGCGGCCACGCGCGGGTCTTGGGGATGGGGCATTGTAACCTGTCCCCTGCGGTTGTCAGGGTAGCCACGCCCGCCCCCATCCCGCCTTTCCGCCCGGCCGCAGCCCGAATCCAGCCTATCGCCACCCGATGTTCAGTTTCTTCAAGAGAAAACCCAAACCGGAAGCGCAGCCCGCGCTGCCGCCCCAATCCGAACCGGCGCCGCCAGCTGCGCCCGAACCTGCCGCCCCGGCTGCACCGGCCCCTGCTGCTGCCGCACCGGCGGTGACGCCTGCCGCGCCTGTTGCTCCTGCACCTGCTGCTCCGGTTGCTCCGGTCGCCGCCGTCGAGCCTGTGGCCGAGGTGGCCGAGGAGACCGAGGAAGCCGAGATCGTCCCGGCGCCCGCCCCGGCGCCCGAAGCCAAGCGTTCCTGGCTGTCGCGCCTGAAGGCGGGTCTGTCCAAGACCTCCAGCAACCTGACCACGCTCTTCGTCGGCGCGCGCATCGACGACGATCTCTACGAAGAGCTGGAGTCGGCCCTGCTGGTCTCCGATGCAGGCGTCGAGGCCACCCAGTGGCTGCTGGACGAACTGAAGAAGAAGGTCAAGGCCGAACGCCTGACTGAAGCGGCCCAGGTCCGCACGGCCCTGCGCACCCTGCTCATCGAACTGCTGCAGCCGCTGCAGCGTCCGCTGGTGCTGGGCCGCGACAAGCCGCTGGTGATGATGATCGCCGGCGTCAACGGCGCCGGCAAGACCACCACCATCGGCAAGCTGGCGCTGCATCTGCAGGCGCATGGCCAGTCGGTGCTGCTGGCTGCCGGCGACACCTTCCGCGCCGCCGCCCGCGAACAGCTGGCGGTCTGGGGCGAACGCAACAATGTCCAGGTGATTGCCCAGGAGTCCGGTGACCCGGCTGCGGTGGCCTATGACTCGGTGCATTCGGCGCAGGCGCGCGGTACCCATGTGGTGATGGTCGATACCGCCGGCCGCCTGCCCACGCAATTGCACCTGATGGATGAACTCAAGAAGATCAAACGGGTCATTGGCAAGGCGATGAACTCAGCGCCCCACGAAGTGCTGCTGGTCATCGACGGCAACACCGGCCAGAATGCCCTGGCCCAGGTCAAGGCCTTCGACGATGCGCTGGGACTGACCGGCCTGGTGGTGACCAAGCTGGACGGCACCGCCAAGGGCGGCATCCTGGCCGCCATCGCCAAGACCCGTCCGGTGCCGCTGTACTTCATCGGCGTGGGTGAACAGATCGAAGACCTGCAAGCCTTCAACGCCACCGAATTCGTCGACGCCCTGCTGAGTTGAAACGATGATTGAATTTACCCGGGTTTCCAAGCAATACGCGCGCGAGGTCTATGCCCTGCGCGACATCACGCTGTCGGTCAGGAAGGGCGAACTGATCTTCCTGGCCGGCCCCTCGGGCGCGGGTAAATCGACGCTGCTGAAGATGATCGCAGCCATCGAGCGCCCGAGCGCGGGCAAGCTGGCGGTGAACGGCACCGACATCGGCGGACTCAAGGCGTCCGGCCTGCCCTACCTGCGGCGCAACCTGGGGCTGATCTTCCAGCAGCAGAAACTCTTGCTGGATCGCAATCTTCTGGCCAACGTAATGCTGCCGCTGATCGTCACCGGTTCCTCGCGCCAGGACGCCGAAAGGCGCGCCCGCGCCGCGCTGGACAAGGTGGACCTGCTGGGCAAGGCCATGTGCGAGCCGATGGAGCTGTCCGGTGGTGAACAGCAGCGCGTGGCCATCGCCCGCGCCATCGTCAACCGTCCGCAGATCATCCTGGCCGACGAGCCCACCGCCAACCTGGACCGGGCCAATGCCAACAAGGTGCTGGCGGCCTTGAAATCCTTCCATGGCGTGGGCGTGACCTGCCTGATCTCCACCCATGACGAACAATTCCTGACCGGCGCTGATCGCATCATCTACCTGGACCGTGGCCGCATCGTCGATGGCTGGCACAACGGCGTGGCCAATCCCGTGGAGGTGTCGCCATGAACTGGCTCCGACAGCATTTCGCCGCCATCGGCGACGCCCTGCGCCACCTGCTGCGCTCGCCCGGCAATTTCCTGCTGAACGTGCTGGTGGTGTCGATTGCGCTGGCCCTGCCCTTTGCCGGGCTGTCGGCGCTGGAGAATGTGCGTCCGATCTCGGACCAGATGTCGGTGGAACCCGAGATCAGCATCTTCATGAAGCCCGACGCCAACCGCGAAGCCGCGCAGGCACTGGGCAAGACCATCAGCCAGGTGCTCAAGGACAGCAACACCGTAGGCAAGGTCGAATTCATCCCGCGCGAAAAGGCCTTCGAGGCCTTGAAGAGCAAGACCGGGCTGGCCGATGTGCTCAACACGCTGGGCAGCAACCCGCTGCCGGACAGCTATGTGCTGCGCCTGCCGGGCTTCCAGAACGCCATGGATGCCGGCCGGGTGGACCAGATCGCCCAGCAGTTGCAGAAGCAGGCCGGGGTGGATACGGTGCAGATCGATTCCGAATGGGTCAAGCGGCTGGCGGCGCTGCTGCGCATCCTGCGGCTGGTGCTGCTGTTCCTGGGCATCACGCTGGGTGCGGTGGTGGTGGCGGTGGTATTCAACACCATCCGCCTGCAGGTGATGACGCAACGCGATGAGATCGAAGTCTCGCGCCTGTTCGGAGCAACCAATTCCTTCATCTATCGTCCCTTCTACTACACCGGCGCCCTGCTGGGCGTGTGCGCCGGACTGGTGGCGCTGGGGCTGGTGGTGGCGGCGCAGCAGCCGCTCAATGCGGCCATCCTGGATTTCGCCCATCTGTATGCCTCCGAATTCCAGCTGGCCCTGCCCAGCCCGATGGCCATCGGACTGCTGCTGGCGGTGAGCGCCTTACTGGGCTTGTTCGGGGCCATGTTGTCGGTGCGCAGGCAGTTGGCGCGTGGGGCTTGAGTGCAACTACCTGCATCCCCTCAGAAATAGTAGCGGTCGATAATTCGCCGTTTTTGCCGTGCGCGCAAAGCGCTCAGGGTAGCTATGGTCCGGTTGGCCGGTGGGCGGGTCGCCTCCAGGAGACGGCGGTAAGTGCCAACTGCGCCCCCAAGCACACGATAAGTTGCCAGCGCCTGCCGTTGAAGCAGGACCTGCAGTGACCACCAGTGATCACCGTTTTGCATATATGCCGAGATGGCCGGATCGATCCAGCCGCCAAACCAGGAGAGCTTTTCCGCAAGCTTGCGCAGGCTGTTCAGGGTGTGCCGGGGCCGGCGGGGGATGTGTCCCAGTGCACCGAACACATTGAACTCCGGTGTGCTCCACAATGCCTCGTGATGACCGATGCGGTTGCGGACGTCGCGGATTCTCTTGAGCAGATTGACCAACCTCGTCCTGAAATCCTGGCTGCCGTAGGGGGTAGTCGCCGTATCAGGCGCGTAAGGAAAAGCCGCGGCCAGAATCGCCGCCTGCAAACCAGGCGGCTGCGAGCGATGGGCCAGCCCGGCGATCAGCACTTCCCAGAAACCAAAGGGCAAGGCGGCGACGACATCATCCGGGCTCACGAGGTAGCCAGCCGGCTTGCGAGCCTTGACCTTCCCCATTGCCGACACCACGTCTTCGCGCGACTTGGGCGTGAGCTTGTGGACAGGTGGCAACTGAACAGGAGCCGCAGGATTGATGCCGTGGGCCGGATTGGGCCGGGGCATCATCCAGTCTGATGAATCGACCGCGTGAAAATACTGGGATAAAGCGCGATGCAAAGCGTTTCGCAGAGAAACCTCGACATCAGCCAGAAGAGGCAGAAAGCCAGCGCTGACCGCCTGGTTCCAGGCATAGCATCCCAGCGCGTCGCGGTGCGAAGTGGTGAGAAAGAAGCGATCGATGGCCGCCAGACGCGGCGCCGAGAAGTGTTTCTGCATATGGGTTGAAAGCGCAAAACGCAGAGTGCTATACTTCGACGCATAGAGACAGGGGTTTTCCGGGCAACCGGTCGTGCCCCTGTAAATTGAGGACAAAGCCCGCAGCAGCGGGCTTTGGACTTTCTGGCGGGAAATTTTAGCGTTCGAACTGAGCTACAACAATAATTCCCCTGCCCGACCGTCTTCTTCGCAGGGATATTCTCGTCTGTTGACGAGTCTGTTTGCTGACTGTGGGCTGCAGACATGGCCTTGCCGCCCCTCATCCCCGCCCTTCCTTTTTTGCCACAAAATTTGTTACAAGTTTCTGGGCCGCAGTTGACCCGGATCGCAACTTTTGTCGCCCGAACACGACTAATATGGAGGGGAATGAATGCAATGATCATCGGAAGAGCAATAGCCAATAACTATTGAACCTTCACTTTCATGCTATTAGCACTCCCGGGTGACGAGTGCTAGAATACCTTATCGAAATGCTCCACTTTTGGGGCCATGCATCAAATCGCGTCGCCGCACGGACCAGTCTGGCTCTGGTGCGCGACTCTACTGCTTCATACTGTTTCCGTTAGGAACCAAGGAGAATCCATGAAAACTGCGTCTGCACAAACTGCACTCATGCCTGCCGAGTCCAATGCACTCGCGCTGGGTTTTTCCGGCAGCCTGGGCAACATCGACGCGTATATCTCGGCAGTGAACCGCCTGCCCATGCTGACCCACGAGGAAGAGGTCAAGCTGGCCCGCGACCTGCGCGAAAAGAACGATCTGGGCGCCGCCCAGAAGATGGTGTTGTCGCACCTGCGCCTGGTGGTGTCGATCGCCCGTGGCTATCTGGGCTACGGCCTGCCGCACGCCGACCTGATCCAGGAAGGCAATATCGGCCTGATGAAAGCCGTCAAGCGCTTCGACCCGGCCCAGAACGTGCGCCTGGTGTCCTATGCCATGCATTGGATCAAGGCCGAGATCCACGAGTACATCCTGAAGAACTGGCGCCTGGTCAAGGTGGCGACCACCAAGGCCCAGCGCAAGCTGTTCTTCAACCTGCGCAGCCACAAGGAAGGTCTGGACGCGATGACGCCGGCCCAGGTCGAGGCCCTGGCCAAGACCCTGGACGTCAAGCGCGAGGAAGTGATCGAGATGGAAACCCGTCTGTCCGGTCGCGACATCGCCCTGGAATCGCCCACCGATGATGAGGATGACAAGTTCGCGCCCATCGCCTACCTGTCTTCGGACAATTCGGAGCCGACCCGCGTGATCGAGGCCAAGCAGTACGACCGCCTGCAGTCCGAAGGCCTGGAAGCCGCACTGTCCAAGCTGGATGAGCGCTCGCGCCGCATTGTCGAGGCCCGCTGGCTGGCCAATGACGATGGCTCGGGGGCGACGCTGCACGAGCTGGCTGACGAGTTCGGCGTCTCGGCCGAGCGTATCCGCCAGATCGAGGCGGTGGCGCTGAAGAAGATGAAGACCTCGCTGCAGGCCTATTCCTGATCGGCTCCTGGCTGCTCAGTACGAGTCGGCAGTACCAACAAGAAAGGCGCCCTCGGGCGCCTTTCTTGTTATCCAGACCAACCAGACGATTGATATCGTTTCAAGCCATCAGGACAGCAACAGCTTGATGTCATGCGCCAGCGTCTGCGGCCCCTGGCCGTGCTTGACGAAGAGGCGGATACGACCCTGCGGATCGAACACGTAGCTGCCCGCGGTGTGGTCCATGGTATAGCTGCCCCGCTGCTTGCCCGGCACCTTCTGGTAGAACACCTTGAATTCCTTGGCGACCTTCTCGGTCTGCTGCTGGTCGCCGCGCAGGCCGAGGAAACGCTTGTCGAAGGCTGGGACGTATTGCGACAGCACTTCCTGGGTATCGCGCTCGGGGTCGACGGTCACGAACAGCACCTGTACCTTGCCCGCATCCGGCCCCAGTTCCTTCATCACATTGGACATCTCGACCATGGTGGTCGGGCAGACATCCGGGCATTGCGTGTAGCCGAAGAACATCACCACCACCTTGCCCTTGAAATCGGCCAGGGTGCGCGGCTTGCCGGTGTGGTCGGTCAGGGCGAAGTCCTTGGCATAGTCCAGCCCGGTGACATCGGTATTGTTGAACTTCAGCTCAGGCTTGGACGGCCCGCAGGCGGCCAGCAAGGTCGCGCATCCGGCCAGCAGCAGGGCCGAGAAGAATCTTTTCATGGGTTCAGTTTCAGAAGCTACGGAACAGGAAATAGTGATCCACCAGCAGCACCGCGAACAGGATGGACAGGTAGACGATGGAATAGGCAAAGGCCTTGCGCGCGATCAGGTCGGTGTAGCGACGGTACATCTGCCACGAATACCAGAAGAAGATCGCTCCCAGCACGACCGCCGTGCCCAGATAGATCAGCCCGCTCATGCCGATGGCAAAGGGCAGCAGGCTCACCGCGAAGAGCGCGATGGTGTACATGAGCACGTGCAGCTTGGTCACGTCCATGCCATGGGTGATGGGCAGCATGGGCAGGCCGGACTTGGCGTAGTCATCGCGGCGATACATGGCCAGCGCCCAGAAGTGCGGCGGGGTCCAGATGAAGATGATCATCACCAGCACCCAGGCTTGCATGGGCACGTCGTTGGCCATCGCCGCCCAGCCCAGCGCCGGCGGCATCGCGCCGGCCAGGCCGCCGATGACGATGTTCTGCGAGGTGGCGGGCTTGAGGACGATGGTGTAGATGATGGCGTAGCCGACGAAGGTGGCGAAGGTCAGCCACATGGTCAGCGGGTTGACCAGGTTGTACAGCACCCACATGCCCAGGCCACCGAGCACACCCGAGAACACCAGGGTCTGGCCTACCGTGATCTCGCCCCGCGCCATGGGGCGGCGGGCGGTACGGGCCATGCGCGAATCGATCTCGCGCTCGACCAGGCAGTTGATGGCGAAGGCCGCGCCGGCTAGCAACCAGATGCCCAGCGTGCCGAAGATGACCTTGTGCCAGTCCGGCAGATCAGGCGTGGAAAGGAACATGCCGATCACGGCACAGAACACCGCCAGCTGCGTCACGCGCGGCTTGGTCAGTGCCCAGTACTGGGCGATGCGGTTGGGTTGGGCGGTCAATGTGGTCATGGCGTGACGGGCCGGGCGGTGGCTGGTGGAGCAGCGATGGCCTGGCCGGAGGGTGCGTAACGGACCTTGTAGTTTAACATGACCATCAGGATCACCAGCAGCGCCGCGCCGCCGTTGTGGACCACGGCAATGGCCAGGGGCCAGTTCAGATAGATGGTCGCCAGCCCAGTACAGAGCTGCAAACCCAGCACGGTCAGGAGCCAGCGGCCGGTCTTGCGCAGCCCTTCTTCACGCAGGGCGCCGTGTGCCAGCCATACAACATACAAGATGACGACAAAGGCAAAGCTGCGATGCACCCAGTGGATCGCCGTCAGCGCCTGGAAAGGCAGGTAGTCGCCGCCGGAAGTCATGCCCAGGTGGCGCCAGAGCGTAAAGCCGTGCGCAAAATCCATGTCCGGCACCAGCTTGCCGTCGCACAAGGGAAAGTCGGTACAGGCCAGCGCGGCGTAATTGGTGCTGACCCAGCCGCCCAGCGCGATCTGCAAGCCCAGCAGCGCAGCGCCCACGGTGGCCGGCACGATCAGCGCCCGACCGGCCGGGGACACCGGCAGGTGCTGCTCCTGCCGCGCGGCCAGCCAGGTCAGCATGGCCAGCAGGTTCAGGCCCAGCAGCAGATGCAGCGTGACGATGATGGGCTGCAGCTTCATCGTCACGGTCCACGCGCCAAACGCGCCCTGCAGGCAAACGAAGCCCAGCAGCGCTGTCGGGAACCAGGGCCGGAACTGCAACTCGGTCTTGCCCGATCTGATCCAACGCCACCACGCCGCCACCATCAGCACGATGATCAGGAAGCCCACGGCCATGGCGAAATAGCGGTGGGTCATTTCGATCCAGGCCTTGGCCCAGGTGACCGGCCCGGTGGGCATGGCTTCCTGGGCGGCATTGATGTGTTCATGCGCCAGCAGGGGATTGGCGTGGCTGTAGCAGCCCGGCCAGTCGGGACAGCCCAGGCCGGAGTCGGTCAGGCGCGTGAAAGCGCCGAACATGATCAGGTCGAAAGTAAAGAACAGCGTCACCCACACCAGCTTGCGGTATTTGTTGGCCGCGCCCTGGGCGCGCCACACCACGGCCAGCGGAATGAGGGCCACCACGAGCCCGGTCAGGCCCAGTTGTATCAGCATCGTTGCAGTCATCTTGAATCAAACTTACGTCATCGCACAGCGCCCGCTGCGGCCCTCAGCCTATCGACGAGGCCCGCAGCAGCTTGGAAATGTCCTTCTTCATCTTGCCGGGATCAGGGTCCTTGGGGAAACGCATCATCAGGTTGCCCAGTGGATCGATCAGGTAGATATGGTCCTCTACCGAGGTCCCGGCATCCACCGGCAACCAGGACCTGAGCTTGCCGGCATCGACCCTAAGGATATCGGTTCCGTCGTATTCGCGCAGGAGCAGCGTCTCGATGGGCTGGCGATCCGTCACCAGCCAGACCCGCTCGATGCGCTCCATCTCCTTACCTTGCATCAGCCGCAGCTGGCGCAGGGTGAACAGTTTCTGCCGACAGGGTTCAGCACAGTCACCGCCATCGACCTGCAGCATCACCCACTTGCCCCGGTAATCGGCCAGCGTGGCCGGGCTGCCATCGATGGCGCGGCTGCCCAGGTCGGGGATCGGATACTGGCGCGGATCGATCAGCGCGCCATAGTTGTTGCGGCTCTGCGGCTTGATGACGTAATAGGTGAGATAGGACGCGATCATCGGCGCGGCGCAGACCGCCACCACGGCCAGCATCTTCCAGCGCCCCATGCGGCGGCGGCGAGCGGCCTCGCCCGGATCGGTCTTGCTGGGGGCATCAGGTTTTGTCATTACGGCCACGTCTGAATCCTGTCACGATGAAAAAGAGAACAGCCATCGCCGCCAGTGCATACCACTGCACGGCATAGCCTCGGTGCCGGTCGATGCCCAGCGAGGGCGCGGGCCAGTCGCGCAGCAGCCCGTCGCTCACGTCCCCGCCCTGCTCGATCACAAAGCCCGACAGCGGCATCCCGGACGCCTGCGCCAAGGCCGCCAGGTCGAGATTCTGCAGGATGGCGCCGGGCCTGGGTGCATCGGCCTGTCCCAGTTGCAGGACATGTCCGGCATCCCGGCGCAGCAGGCCTTGCACTTCGGTCGTCCCCTGCGGCGGCGGCGACTGTGGCACCCGGGTGCGATCAACGGCGTCACGCGGCGCCCATCCACGCGCCACTACCACGGCCTGCGCGCTGCCCTCCGGCTTGAACAGGGTCAGGACATGGAAGCCGACGGCTCCCTGGTGGGGACGATTTTCCAGATAGAGCGTCCATTGCGGGATGAACTGACCACGCAAGCTGACCTGGCGGAATTCATCCTGCAGCGATTGATCATCAGGAGGCAGCGCAGACAAGGGCGCCTCGGCGGCGCGGGCTTGCATGCGCGCTTGCAGGGCCTGCTTTTCCTGCGCGCGATGGGTCTGCCATTGCCCCAGTGCGATGCCGGCGGCGGCCACGATGAACATGGCGCAGAAAGGAATGATCCGGAAACGGAATCTGGTTGGCATTAGTTAGTTTGGACTTACAATGAACTAAGAAAACGCACTACAAAAACTAAGAAATCCAGGCAATCCACCGCAGCATACCGCAAGCTGCGCTACCGAGACAGGAAATCTGCCGCCATGAAAATCGTCGTCGCCATCGCCTTCATCCTGATCCTGGCCAGCCTGGCCTCGGCGCTGATCTTCCTCATGCGCGACAAGGGCAAGAGCAACCGCACCGTACAGGCGCTGACCTTGCGGGTAGGCTTTTCGGTGGCGCTGTTCCTGTTCATCCTGCTGAGCTACAAGCTGGGCTGGATACAGCCCACCGGCATCCGCTGAACCCCCTCCCCGGCCAGGCCGCATGAAAAAGCCGCACCTCGGTGCGGCTTTTTCGCGGGACAGCAACGCCGGCAGCGGCAGCCTTACAGCCAGTACACCACCACATACAGGCCCAGCCACACCACGTCCACGAAGTGCCAGTACCAGGCCGCGCCTTCGAAGGCGAAGTGATGGGTGGGCGTGAAGTGACCGCGCAGCACGCGATAGAGCACCACCGACAGCATGATCGCGCCCATGGTCACATGGAAGCCGTGAAAGCCCGTCAGCATGAAGAAGGTCGAGCCATAGATGCCGGAACTCAACTTGAGGTTCAGCTCGCTGTAGGCATGGATATATTCATAGGCCTGGAAGCCCATGAAGACCGCCCCCAGCAGGATGGTCAGGAACAGCCACACCGCTGTCTGCGTGCGATGGCCGGCGCGCATGGCGTGGTGCGAAATGGTCAGCGTCACGCCCGAGGTCAGCAGCAGCAGTGTGTTGATGGTGGGGATGGGGAACGGTCCCATGGTGGTGAAGTTCTCCACCGTGCCGGCCGGGCCGACATTGCCCCACTGGCCAGCGAAGTCCGGCCAGATCAGCTTGTGGTCGAGATCGGCCAGCCAGGGCATGGTGATGCTGCGGGCGTAGAACAGCGCGCCGAAGAAGGCGGCGAAGAACATCACCTCCGAGAAGATGAACCAGCTCATGCTCCAGCGATAGGACAGATCGATGCGCTCGCTGTAGAGGCCGGACTCGGACTCGCGGATGGCGTCGCCGAACCAGTAGTACAAGACCACCAGCACCATCAGGATGCCGAGGATGTTGACATAAGGGGCCCACGACACACCATTGACCCAGGCCGAGGCCCCGATCATGGTGATAAGCATGGAAATGCCCGCCATCATCGGCCAGCGTGACGGGCCTGGAACGAAATAGTGGGGCGCCTTGGCTTGCTGAGAACTCATGTTCTTCTCCCGGTACGAAATCCGATGGTTGTGGCCTGGTCCTGCACGCTTTGGCTTTCCTTAGTTTTTGGAAAGACAAAACTAACTTCCAGGTCTTCAATGACTAAATAAATTGCTACTCGATCAAGCTGATCATCTACCCGGCCAAGCGCGCCGATCATTGCCCTGTCGCACTGCCCACCACCAGCTTGACGATGATCACCAGCACCGCCACGAACAAGGCAGCGCCCAGGATGCCGGCGATGATCACGTGGACCGGATTCAACCTGGCCGCATCCGATTCATAATCCTTGCGCTTGCGCACGCCGAAGAAGGACCAGAACACCGCCTTCATCGTCGCCCCGAACGAGGCCTTGCGCTGCGCGGCCTGCTTCAGTTCATCTGTCAAACTGCCTCCTTGCAGAGCACTGCTGCTCAGCCTGCGGTCTTGTCCTTGCCATTGATCTCGAAGAAGGTATAGGACAGCGTGATGGTGGTCACGTCCTTGGGCAGCTTCGGATCGATATAGAACACCACCGGCATCTGCTTGGCCTGGTTGGGCCCCAGCGTCTGCTGGGTAAAGCAGAAGCACTCCACCTTCTTGAAGAACGCCGCCGATTGCTGCGGCGCGTAGCTCGGAATGGCCTGGGCATCGACGTTGCGCGATTGCGTGTTGACCACTTCGTAGGTCACCTGGGTCATCTCGCCGGGATGGACCTGCATGCTCGTCACCGTGGGACGGAAACGCCACGGCCCCTGGGCATTGCCGTCGAACTCCACGGTGATGGTGCGCGACTTGTCGATCTGGGTATTGGTGGGCGCTTCCACCGTTACGTCCTTGGGCGTGAGGAAGTTCACGCCGGTCACTTCGCAGATCTTGCGATAGACCGGGATGAGCGCGTAGCCAAAGCCGAACATCAACACCGCCACCACCAGCAGCTTGCGCAGCATCACGCGGTTCAGGCCGCGTTCTTCCTGGTCCTGCAGTGGATCATCGTGTTGGCTCATTGGGCAAACCAGATGCGGTTGATGAAGATGCCGATGAAGAAGGCCAGCGCCACCAGCCCCAGCAGCAGGCCGGTGCGCAGGTTGTTGGGTTTCTTGCGTGCAGTCATGGCGTCGGCCTTTGCTTCACGAGTGCTTGCTTGTCTATCTTATCCACAGCGGATCACTTCACCACCGGCGGTTCTTCGAAGGTGTGGAAGGGGGCCGGGCTGGGCACGGTCCATTCCAGGCCTTCGGCGCCTTCCCAGGGCTTGGCCTCGGCCTGCTTGCCGCCCTTGATCGACGGGATCACGACGAAGAACAGGAAGTACACCTGCGACAGCCCGAACCCGAAGGCGCCGACGGAGGCGATCATGTTGAAGTCGGTGAACTGCGCCGGGTAGTCCGCATAGCGGCGCGGCATGCCCGCCAGACCCAGGAAGTGCATCGGGAAGAAGGTGATGTTGAAGGTGATCAGCGAAGCCCAGAAGTGGAACTTGCCGCGCCATTCGTTGTACATGAAACCGGTCCACTTCGGGCCCCAGTAGTAGTAACCCGCGAAGAGCGCAAACAGGGAGCCGGCCACCAGCACGTAGTGAAAGTGGGCCACCACGTAGTAGGTATCCTGCATCTGGATGTCGATGGGGGTGACGGCCAGGATCAGGCCGGTAAAGCCGCCCATGGTGAAGACGAAGATGAAGCCCACCGAGAACAGCATCGGCGTCTCGAAGGTCATGGAGCCGCGCCACATGGTGGCGATCCAGTTGAAGATCTTCACGCCGGTCGGCACCGCAATCAACATGGTGGCGTACATGAAGAACAGCTGCGCGGTCACCGGCATGCCAGTGGTGAACATGTGGTGCGCCCAGACGATGAAGGACAGGATCGCAATCGAGGCGGTGGCGTACACCATCGATGCATAGCCGAACAGCGGCTTGCGCGCGAAGGCCGGGATGATCTGCGAGACGATGCCGAAGGCCGGCAGGATCATGATGTAGACCTCGGGGTGGCCGAAGAACCAGAAGATGTGCTGGTACATCACCGGGTCCCCGCCGCCGGCAGCGTTGAAGAAGGAGGTGCCGAAGTGGCGGTCGGTCAGCGTCATGGTGATGGCGCCGGCCAGCACCGGCATCACGGCGATGAGCAGATAGGCGGTGATGAGCCAGGTCCAGCAGAACATGGGCATCTTCATCAGCGTCATGCCAGGGGCGCGCATGTTCAAGATGGTGACGATGATGTTGATCGAGCCCATGATGGACGATGCGCCCATGATGTGCATGGCGAAGATGCCCATGTCCATGCCCGGGCCCATCTGGGTGGACAGCGGTGCATACAGCGTCCAGCCGGCGGCAGTGGCGCCGCCCGGCACCAGGAAGGAGCCGGCCAGCAGCAACGCGGCCGGTGGCAGCAGCCAGAACGAGAAGTTGTTCATGCGCGCAAAGGCCATGTCGGAGGCGCCGATCTGCAGCGGGATCATCCAGTTGGCGAAGCCCACGAAGGCCGGCATGATCGCGCCGAACACCATCACCAGGCCGTGCATGGTGGTCAACTGGTTGAAGAATTCAGGACGGAAGAACTGCAGGCCCGGCTGGAACAGCTCGGCCCGGATCAACAGCGCCAGCACGCCGCCCGAGAGCAGCATGGTGAACGAGAACCACAGGTAGAGCGTGCCGATGTCCTTGTGGTTGGTGGCGAAGAGCCAGCGGCGCCAGCCGTGCGGATGGTCGTGCGCGTGGTCATCGTGAGCGTGCCCATGCCCGTGATCGTGGGAATGATCGGGGGCGTGATCGACAGTGGTAGTCATGTCCGGTTCTCCAAACGATTACTTGCGGGCGGCCAGCACTTCGGCGGGCTGCACGATGTTTTCCTGGGCCTTGTTGGACCAGCTGTTGCGCGTGTAGGTGATCACGGCGGCGATTTCGGTATCGTTCAACACGCCCTTCCAGGGCGGCATGCCATTCTTGCCGTTGAGCAGAATATGGATCTGGCCATCCTTGGGGCCGTTGACCACGGGGCTACCGTCCAGCGCCGGGAATGCGCCCGGCACGCCCTTGCCAGTGGCCTGGTGGCAGGTCACGCAGTTAGCGGCATAGACCTTCTCGCCGCGTTGCTTCAACTCGTCCACGGTCCAGGTCTTGTTGGGATCATCGGCCTTGGCGGCCATTTCCTTTTTCTTGCCATCGACCCACTGCTTGTAATCGTCTTCGCTGACCACGTTGACCACGATGGGCATGAAGGCGTGGTCCTTGCCGCACAGCTCCACGCACTGACCGCGATAGGTGCCGATCTTCTCGGCGCGGAACCAGGTGTCGCGCACGAAGCCGGGGATGGCGTCCTGCTTCACGCCGAAGGCAGGGATGGTCCAAGAGTGGATGACGTCATTGGCGGTGGTAACAATGCGTACCTTCTTGTTAACCGGTACGACCACCGGGTTATCCACTTCGATGAGGTAGTTGTCGTTCTTCTTCAGCGAAGGATCGGTAACCTGTTCGCGCGGCGTGGCCAGGTTGGAGAGGAAGGAGATGCCCTCGCCTTCGCCCTTGAGATAGTCATAGCCCCACTTCCACTGCATGCCGGTGACCTTGATGGTGAGGTCGGCATTGGAGGTGTCCTTCATCGCCACCACCGTCTTGGTGGCCGGCAGGGCCATGCCGATGACGATCAGGAAAGGCACCACGGTCCAGGCGATCTCGACGGCCGTGCTTTCGTGGAAGGTGGAGGCCTTGTGGCCGACCGACTTGCGGTGCTTGATGATGGAGTAGAACATCACGCCGAACACGGCCACGAAGATGACCAGGCAGATGATGAGCATGAGGATGTGCAGGTCATAGATCTGCTCGGCGATCTTGGTCACCGGAGGCTGGAAATTCATCTGCAACACGGCCGGTCCCCCCGGACTGTCCACCACTGCCCAGGCCGGCAAGCCGGCCGCCAGCAGCGAGGCACCAAGGATCAAGGATTGAAGGCGCTTCGCAAGTTTCATGGATTTCCTCTAAAGCCCAAAATTATAAGAATGAGAGTGCAGCCATCCCGCCGGCCCTGGCCGAGAGTTCGCGCTGGAGTTCGCGGGCGAACTCGCGGCGCTGGCCTTCGTTCATGAACCGCCCCACTTCCACGCGCTGCCCCCGGCTCTCCAGGGCCACCAGCGCCTGGCGGCCCACAGGATAGTCAATGCGCATGCCCTGCCACTGCAGCGTGCTGCGACTGGACCGGCTGCCCTGCGTCACCTCGACGACCAGGCCCTCGTCGGCCAGCCTTACCACTTCGCGATCCGTGGCGTGACGGGCGTAGACCAGCATGGCCGCGCCCACCGCCGTTGACTCAATGAATGAAAAAACCAGAATGATCCAGGCGCCGTGCAGCGTGAAGCCCAGTGCGACTGTCAGTGAAACCGTACAAAGGATTGCGAAGACCCACGCCAGCTGGCGTGGCGCAATCGAACAATTGCGCTTCAATATCCATTCCCGCGTCTCCATAGCACCTCGCCACCTGGATTGGGTCGAGCGTGTCTCTCTTTCGATCCGCAGCGGGATTCACTGGATGCGGCAATCGGTCCTGTACGGCTGGCTCGATCTGCCCGACAGGGGCGCTATCCGTGGCTATCCGTTTTGCGGTTTTTATTTATTCTTGCTATTTGTTCTTGCTGGAATTTCTTGCAGTGAATTTTTTTTCCTGATTTGAGTATAAGGGCTAACGTCGCCATGGATCAAGCACGCACCGCCGCATTGCCCATAGAGGTGTGGGCAGAGCTGCCCCTGGCGGTCCGCTGGAGTCCATCAGCGGCCAGGGGAGCGGCCTTGCGAGGCGCGCGGGGTGGCGCGGGGTGGCCGAGGGGCGTCACGATGACGCAACGCCAGGGCGGGCTGGTCAGCTTCCTGACCATCTGACTATCGTGGCGGACGATCGAAGCGGATGATGCTCTCGCCAGCCGCCGTGGTCTTGGGCACCGGACGGAAGGCATGGCCATAGATGATCTCGAAGGTCAGCGGAATCTTGCCATCGGGCTTGCGCATGGCGTCGAAGGCGGCCAACAGGCGCTGGTGCTGGTCGCGGCTCATCATGCTGCGCCGCCGTGTCTCCAGCGGGTTGCCGCCCCAGGCGCGCACATCCTCCAGCAGCCTTTGCGGGGTGTCGTAGGTGACGGTGATGGTCTCCATGTCCATGACTGGCGTGGAGAAGCCGGCATTGACCAGCATGTCGCCGAAGTCGTGCATGTCCACGAAGGGCAAGGTGTGCGGTGCAAGATCGATGCGCTCGAAAGCGCTGCGTACTTCGCGCAGCGTATCGGGACCGAAGCAGGAAAACATCAGCAAGCCCTCTACCCGCAAGACACGACGCCATTCAGCGAACACACGGTCAGGCTGGGGGTGCCAGTGCAGGGCCAGGTTGGACCAGACCAGGTCCAGCGCATTGGCCGCCAGCGGCAGCCGCGCAAAGTCGGCGCAGGCCAGCTCAGGACCGCTCAGGGCGGGGCCGGAACCCAGCCACTTGTTGATCGAGCCGAACAAGCGGTTCATCGCCGTCTGCGCCCCGCGCTGATGCTCGGCGGCCACGGCCAGCATGCCATAGGCGCCATCCAGGCCGATCACCTGGGCTTCCGGATAGCGCTTCTGCAAGACCGGCAGGTCCGCTCCTTCGCCACAGCCGGCGTCGAGCACTTCACGCGGATTGATCTTCACCAGCGCCAACCGCTCCTGCATGCGCGCCGACACCTCGCGCCGCAGGAAATCGGACTCGGCCACGCGCTGCGGATGACCGAAGCGGCGGCGAACCAGGGGCAGGTCGATGGGGGCGCTCAGCTTGGCGCTGGCGGAAGACGGCGGCAGGGACATGGGAGACAGACGGGTAGAAAGACGGATCGGGACCGTTTGAGGCTGGTTTGGGACTCGTTTGGGGCTAATGTGCAGCAACTCCACCGGAGCTGATGCGATAATGCGCGTAGTTTAGTCGAAATCCATTTTTACCGGGCGCACCACGCATGGATCGCACATCGCCGAAACCGGCCACGTCACGGGCCACTTCGCCGGCCAAGCCTGCCACCGCGGCCCCGGCCAAAGGAGCCAGCAGCCCAGGCTATCGCCGCGCAGCCGCGCCTGCGCCCAAGAAGAACAGCGGCCCCAACTGGCTAAAGCGCCTGCTGGCGCGCGTGCCGCCCTTGCTGCCGAGCGCCTGCGCACTGTGCGGGGCCGAAGGCCGCGAGATCCTCTGCGCGCCCTGCCACAAGCGTTTTTATACCCGCCAGCACCGCCGCTGCATCCAGTGCGCCATGCCCATGCCGGTCACCGGCAAGGAATTGCGCTGCGGCGCTTGTCTCAAGGACCGCCCGGCCTTCGACGCCACCATCGTCGCCACCGATTATTTCGCCCCTTCCGACCAGCTGGCGCTGGCGCTCAAGTTTGCGGGCGACCTGCGGCTGGCGCCCTTGCTGGCTCGGCTGATCCACGATGCCTCGCGCCGCAACCCCGTTCCGGGCAGCGATGTGACGCTGCCCATGCCCAGCCTGCTGGCCCCGGTGCCGTTGGGCCGCACGCGCTTGCAGGAGCGCGGCTTCAACCAGGCCCTGGAAATCGCCAAGCCGCTGTCGCAACTGATGGGCCTGCCCTTGCAACCACAACTGCTGGAGCGCAAGAAGGAAACCGAAGCGCAATCAGCCCTGCCGGTGGGCGCGCGCGCCCGCAACGTGCGCGCCGCCTTTGCCCTGCCCTTCGCGACCATGGACCAGGTGCGCGGCCTGCATGTGGGCATCGTCGATGACGTCATGACCACCGGCGCCACCTTGAATGAAGTGGCGATCGTGCTCAAGCGGCACGGCGCCCGGCGCGTGACCAACCTGGTCTTTGCGCGCACCCTGCCGGTCTGAGTCGGACCGGCCATCCTTTTTCTGCAGGAGATTTTTTTGTTCCACGTCGTCCTGGTCGAGCCGGAGATCCCTCCCAATACCGGCAACATCATCCGCCTGTGCGCCAATACCGGCGCGCAACTGCATCTGGTGGAGCCGCTCGGCTTTCCGCTGGATGACGCCAAGATGCGGCGCGCCGGACTGGATTATCACGAATACGCCAACATGCAGGTGCACAAGGACTGGGAGCAGTTCCTGGCGCACCGCCGCCAGGATCCGCTCTTCGATGAAGCGCGCATGTTCGCCATGACCACGCATGGCTCCACGCCCTTTGCGGGCCTGGCCTTCCGGCCGGGCGATACCTTCGTGTTCGGCTCCGAGACACGCGGCCTGGCCCCGGAGCGGCGTGAATCCTTCCCCACTGCACAGCGCATCCGCCTGCCGATGCGGCCGGGCAATCGCAGCATCAACCTCTCCAATACGGTGGCGGTGGTGGTGTATGAGGCGTGGCGGCAGAATGGCTATGAGGGTGGCAACTGATCTGCCGCTGCGCCCATGAAAAAACGGCTCCCGAGGGAGCCGTTTTCGTTGGCAAGGCCGATCAGCCCAGCAGCAGGGCGTCGTCCGAGAGTTTCTCACCCCGCGTCTGCTCGAACATCTTGAGCAGGTCCGGCACATCCAGCCCGGCGCGTTCCGGGCCGGACACATCCAGCACCACGCGGCCCTGGTGCAGCATCACGGTGCGGTCGCCATAGTCCAGCGCCTGGCGCATGCTGTGGGTCACCATCATGGTGGTCAGCTTGGCCTCGGAGACGATCTTGGCCGTCAGTTCCAGCACGAAGGCGGCCGTCTTCGGGTCCAGCGCGGCCGTATGTTCATCGAGCAGCAGGATGCGCGAAGGCTGCAGCGAGGCCATCAACAGGCTCACCGCCTGGCGCTGGCCGCCGGAGAGCAGGCCGATGCGGTCGGTGAGGCGGTTTTCCAGCCCCAGGTTGAGGATGGAGAGCTTCTCGCGGAACAGCTCGCGCATCTTGCCGCGAATGGCGAAATTGAAGCCGCGACGACGGCCCCGCGCCATCGCCAGCGCCATGTTCTCTTCGATGGTCAGCGCCTCGCAGGTGCCGGCCATCGGATCCTGGAACACACGGGCCACCATGCCCGCGCGATCCCAGGCCTGCTTGCGGGTGACGTCGGTGCCGTCGATCTCGATCTTGCCGGTATCGACCAGCAGGTCACCGGAGATGGCGTTGAGGAAGGTGGACTTGCCCGCACCGTTGGAGCCGATCACGGCCACGAACTGGCCGGTCGGGATTTCCAGCGAGAGGCCGCGCAGGGCCGGGTTCTCGATGGGGGTGCCGGGATTGAAGGTGATCTTGAGATCAGTGGCTTTCAACATCTCAGGCTCCCTTCTTCAGCAGTTTCAGCTTGCGCTTGCCCATGGGCAGCACCAGCGCCAGCATCACCAGCACGGCGGTGACCAGGTTCAGATCCTGCGCCTGCAGGCCGATGAAGTCGCTGTTGAGCGCCAGGGCAATGAAGAAGCGATACAGGATCGCACCCAGGATCACCGCCAGCGTGGTCCACACCAGGCGACGCGCCGGCAGGATGTTCTCGCCGATGATGACGGCAGCCAGGCCGATGACGATGGTGCCGATGCCCATGGAGATGTCGGAACCGCCCTGGGTCTGCGCAAACAGCGCACCGGCCAGGGCCACCAGCGAATTGGCCAGGGCCATGCCGGCCAGGGTGGCGCGGCCGGTGGCGATGCCCTGGGCGCGCGCCATGCGGGCGTTAGCGCCGGTGGCGCGCATGGCCAGGCCGATCTCGGAGGAGAAGAACCAGTCCAGCAGCAGCTTGGCGCCAATCACCACCACCAGCAGGATCAACGGCCGGGCCACGTAGTCGGGGATCGCGTCGGGCTGCAGGATGGTGAAGATGGTCGGCTCCGAGATCAGCGGCACGTTGGGCTTGCCCATGACGCGCAGGTTGATCGAGTACAGCGCGATCATCATCAGGATACTGGCCAGCAGGTCCATGATCTTCAGGCGCACGTTCAGCCAGGCGGTGGTGAAACCGGCCAGGGCGCCCGCCAGCAAGGCGATGAAGGTGGACAGGAAGGGATTGTAGCCAGCGGCGATCATGGTCGCGGCGACTGCGCCGCCGAGCGGGAAGCTGCCATCGACGGTCAAGTCAGGGAAGACCAGAATGCGGAAGGAGATCAGCACTCCGAGGGCTACCAGGCTGAAAATCAGGCCGATTTCCAGGGCGCCCAAGAGGGTATACAGCGACATAAAAGGACTTTCTTAAAAAACACATTCGGCACGGCGCGGTACGCCAATGCCGAATGTCTTCTGCGTTGCGCCGGCCATCCCACGGGTGATGGGACCGTCGGCGGTGCACGTCTGCCGGGGCGACCCAGGCCTTAGTTGAGGACCTTGGTCGCCGACTTCAGGAATTCAGGCGAGAGCGTCACGCCCTGCTTCTGCGCGGCCGACGTGTTGACGTACAGTTCCAGGTTCTTGACCGGCGAGGAAGGGATATCGCCGGCCTTCTCGCCCTTCAGGATACGCACCACCAGCTTGCCGGTCTGGCGGCCCATGTCGTAGAAGTTCACCCCCAGGGCTGCGACCGCGCCACGCTTGACGCTGCCGGTATCGGAAGCGATCAGCGGGAGCTTGGCATCGTTGCAGACCTTGGCCAGCGATTCGAAGACCGAGACCACGTTGTTGTCGGTGGTGGTGTACATCACATCGATCTTGCCGATCAGGCTCTTGGCGGCCGGAGCCACGTCCACCGAACGGGGAGCGGCAGCTTCCACCAGGGTCAGGCCAGCCTTCTGCAGCTCGCCCTTGAGGTTGTTCAGGGCCGACACGGAATTGGCTTCGCCCGGATTGTAAACCACTCCGACCCGCTTGGCCTCAGGCACGACGCGCTTGATGACCTCGACCTGCTTGACCGGGTCCAGCATGTGCGACATGCCGGTCACGTTGGTGCCGGACGGTTTCCAGTCCTTGACCAGCTGGGCGGCCATCGGATCGGCGATGGCCGAATAGACGATGGGGATGGTCTTGGTCGCCGCCACCATGGGCTGGGCCGACGGGGTGCCGATGGCGACGATCACGTCGGGATTGTCGCCCACGAACTTCTTGGCGATCTGGCCGGCGGTGCCCGCATTGGCCTGGGCGCTCTGGAATTCCCACTTCAGGTTCTTGCCCGGCTCGAAGCCGGCGGCGACCAGTTCATCCTTGGTGCCGTCGCGCACCGCGTCCAGCGCAGGATGCTCGACGTAGGATGTCACTGCGACCACCTTCTCGGCGGCCAGCGCCGAGGCGCACACAGCGCTCAGCGCCAGCGCACCGGCGATGGCGCGCAGGGATTTGGATAGGGCCAGCATGTTCATCTCCTCATTCATGGGTGGTCGGCGCCTCGGCCTGATGATCGCCGGGCAACCTGTTTATAGTGGGCGCGCTGGGGGCGGCGCCAGATGCGTCGATCCCGCCTGAAAGCGGGATCGACGCGGGGATTGCTTACTGCTTGATGACGGTCTTGGCCGAATTCACCAGTTCCGGCGACAGGGTCACGCCCTGCTTCTGGGCGGCGGCGGTGTTGACGAACAGCTCCAGCTTGCTGCTGGTGGCCGAGGGGATGTCGCCCGGCTTTTCACCCTTGAGGATGCGGCCGACCACCTTGCCGGTCTGGCGGCCCAGGTCGTAGTAGTTCACGCCCAGGGCGGCGATGGCGCCACGCTTGACGCTGTCGGTGTCGGAGGCCACCAGCGGGATCTTGGCGTCGTTGCCGACCTTGACCAGCGCTTCATAGGCCGAAACCACGTTGTTGTCGGTATTGGTGTAGATCACGTCGACCTTGCCGATCAGGCTCTTGGCGGCCGAACCGACGTCCACAGAACGGGGAGCGGCAGCCTCCACCAGGGTCATGTTGGACTTGGCCAGCAGTTCCTTCAAGGCCTTGACCACCACGGCGGAGTTGGCTTCACCCGGGTTGTAGACCATGCCCACGCGCTTGGCGTTGGGGACCACGCGCTTGATCAGATCCACCTGCTTGTCCAGTTCCAGCAGGTCCGACACGCCGGTGACGTTGGTGCCGGAAGCCTTCCAGTCCTTCACCAGTTGGGCGGCGACCGGATCGGTCACGCCGGAGTAGACCACCGGGATGCTCTTGGTGGCGGCCACCAGGGCCTGGGCCGAGGGAGTGGCGATGGCCACGATGGCGTCGGGCTTGTCACCCACGAACTTGCGGGCGATCTGGGCCGCGGTGCCGGTATTGCCCTGGGCGCTCTGGTATTCCCACTTCAGGTTCTTGCCGGCTTCGAAGCCTTCTTCCTTCAACTCGTCCTTGACGCCATCCCGCACTGCGTCCAGGGCCGGATGTTCAACGATGGCGGTCACCGCGACCGACTTGTCCGCGGCCATGGCCGGGGCGGAGCAGACAGCTGCCAGGGACAGGGCGGCCACCATGGCGCGCAGTGTCAGCTTATTGTTGTAGGACATGCAGTCTTCTCCCTTGGAAAAAATGAATGGAATACCCGAAAAGACGCTAAGTCTAGCCTAGCGCTCCTGAACAATCAATTTGCATGGCGCCATTCCCGGGCAAGCCGATGGCGAGCGCCGGTGCGGCTTTCCGGAACGCAAGGACGGTTTGGCGGGACGCTCGCATTTGTCACCGTACAGAGCAGGGAGGCAGGTCAATGAGCCTGACGATCCCGGTTGCTATAATCAGGCCCCATGTCTTCCCGCCCTTCCCTGCGCCGCCGTACCGTCCGCCGCCCCTGGCTGCAGGCGTGGCTGGGCCTGTCGCTGGTGCTGGCCATGGCCGCCGCGCCCTGGTGGCAGCAAGTGCCGGCGCGCACGGTGCGGGACGTTCCGGCCATGGTCATCTGCAGCGTGGGCAATGGCTTGCCGGGCAATGCGCCGGTGCATCTGGCCGGCGGCCACTGTCCCCTGTGCTGCGGCAGCCTGGGCGTGGGTGTCGCCAGCGATGCCTCGCAGGCGCGCCTGGCCGCCGTGACGGATGGGACCAGCTATCCGCTGGTGCGCTCCGCCGGGCCGCTGCGCTCGGCCAGCCTTGCCCCGGGCAGTGCGCGGGCGCGCGCGCCACCGGCCTGATCCTGTTGCGCCACTCCCTCCGCATACGGGCCATCCCGGCCTGAACGATCAGCACGGGTCGCTGCACCCGCACCAAAAGGATACAAAAGATGAAACTGCACCACTTCTTCCAACGCGCTGCCGGCGCCGCCCTGGCCACCGCCCTGCTGGCGGCCGCGCCCCTGTCGCAGGCGCATGAATACAAGCTGGGCCAGTTGGAAATCGGCCATCCCTACGCACGCGCCACCGTGCCCGGCCAGCAGGCTGCCGGGGCCTACCTGAGCATCGAAAACAAGGGGACCACGGCCGATCGCCTGGTGGGCGTGTCCTCGCCGGCGGCCAAGTCCGGTGAAATCCACACCATGGCCATGGAAGGCAATGTGATGAAGATGCGCGAAGTCGATGGCGGCCTCGAGGTCAAACCCGGCCAGAAGATCGCCATGCAGCCGGGCAATGGCTACCACATCATGCTCATGGGCCTGTCCAAGCCGCTGCAGGCGGGCGACAAGGTCCCGGCCACGCTGACCTTCGAGAAGGCCGGCAAGGTCGAGGTAACCTTCAACGTCGAAGACGGCAAGGCCGCTGCCGCCGGCAAGGATGGCATGAAGGACATGAAGGAGCATATGCACCACTGAACAGGCCCGGCTGCCACAGCCGGTTCCTGAAACGCCAAGGCCGGCAGCGAGCGATGCTCCTGCCGGCCTTGTTCTTTGCGGCCCCCTGCGTCCTGCGATCAGCCGGCCAGCTTGCGCACCTTGGCCAGCAGCTTGGTGGTGGAGCGATCATGCTCGAAGGCGATCGACAGCACCTGGCCGCCATAGGCCGCCACGGCCTGGCCTTCGGGGATGGAGTGCATGTCGTAGTCGCCGCCCTTTACGTAGATCTCGGGGCGCGCCTGCTGCACGGCTTCCAGGGCCGTATCTTCATCGAAGGGGACCACCAGCGCCACCGATTCCAGCGCCGCCAGCACCGCCATGCGGTCTTCGCAGGTATTGATGGGACGGTCGTCGCCCTTGCCCAGGCGCTTGACGGAAGCGTCGGTATTGACCGCCACCACCAGCGAAGCGCCTTGGGCGCGGGCCTGCGCCAGGTAGGTCACGTGACCGCGATGCAGGATGTCGAACACGCCATTGGTCATCACCACCGGCTTGGGCAGTTGGGCTACGCGCTGCTGGAGTTCGTCGCGGGTGCAGAGTTTGGATTCGAAGTCGGCCATCTTGATCGGGATCGGGTCGGGTGAACGGGGAATTGCAGGATGAAAAAAGCCGCAACCTGAGGTTGCGGCTTTTGCCATTGTACTGCCTTGCTGCCTTGCTGCCGGTGAAGGACCTTTCCTTCTCAGGCTGCGGCGGTGCCCGACGGCAGGATGCGCTGGGTCACTTCCTTGCGGTAGCGGTTCAGTTCCTGGACGTTGCTGAAGGTGCGTTCGAACAGCAGCGACATATTGTGCAGGATGCGGTCGACAACCTTCTTTTCCCACTCGCCATCGAACTTGATCTGGTTGTCCAGCCAGCGCTCCAGCCATTCCGGATCGGGCAGGCGGCTTTGCACGGTGTCGTTGGGGAACAGCGCCTGGTTCACGTGCAGGTTGGTCGGATGCAGCGGCTTTTCGGTGCGACGCGCCGAGGCCATCAGCACGCCGATCTTGGCGAAGGCGGCGCGGGCCTTGTCGCCCATTTCGTTCAAGGCCTTCTTCATGTAGCGCAGGTAGGCGCCGCCGTGGCGGGCTTCGTCCTGGCTGATGATCTTGTAGATCTGCTTGATGACCGGCTCGGTGTGCCAGTCAGCGGCGCAACGGTACCAGTGGTTCAGGCGGATCTCGCCGCAGAAGTGCAGCATCAGGGTTTCCAGCGGCGGCGCCGGATCGAACTCGAAGCGCACGTTGTGCAGCTCTTCTTCGGTCGGGCACATGTCCGGGCGGAAGCGGCGCAGGTATTCCATCAGCACCAGCGAGTGCTTCTGCTCTTCGAAGAACCATACCGACATGAATGCCGAAAAATCGCTGTCCCCGCGGTTGTCGCGCAGGAACATCTCGGTCGCCGGCAGCGCGGACCATTCCGTGATCGCGTTCATGCGAATGGTCTGGGCCTGTTCGTCGGTGAGCAAGGAAGCGTCGAACTTGTCCCAGGGAATATCCTTATCCATATTCCAACGGACCTGCTCTAGCGATTTGAACAATTCTGGGTACAGCATCTCTGTATGGGCCTATATGCGTTAAGTATCTGATTTTAACAAGATTTTCCCTGACTATCCTAAAACCGCCAGGTTTCGGCAGTGTGACAAGACCCCGGCGCGAACGCGCCCGGGGGCCAGGCTCTGCCGTGGCGATGATCAGGGGGAGGTTGGCTTGCGGGAGGCTGGCTTCTTGTTTTGCCGGGATTGTACAACAGCCGTCCGGCCCGGCGCGCTCGTATTTGCGGCGCTGCGCGGCGCTTTCTTGACCAGTGGCTTCTTGGGCGCCGGCTTGGCTGCCTTGCCTGCCTTGGGAGCGCCTGCTGGTCTGACTTTCGGCGCGGCCTTGGGCTTGGCGGCGACTGTCTTATTTTCGCTACGCTTGGGGGCCTTGGGCGGCTTGGCGGGCTTGAGCAGCGGTTCCTGCTCAGGCTGGCCGCCCGCCAGGGCATTGCCGACGGCCTGCTTGAACTGGTCCTGCAGGAGATTCCACCAGGCATTGGGATTGGCCATGGCGGCCTGCAGGTCGGGCGCATCGGCCTCTGCGGCTGGCGCGGCGGCCTCTTCCGGCGGCTCTTCTTGCTCCTCAGTAACATCAGGAGCGTCAGCCGGTTCCTCGGTGGCCGCCTGCGGCTCTCCTGCCCCCGGCCACATCGGGAAGCCGAACGGGAAGGGCGACGCGGCCTTGCCCTCCTCCGGGGCGGCCTCGTCAGCCGGGGCCTGCTGGCTGGCCATGATGGCGCTCATGGCTTGCAGGGTGGACAAGGTCGCGCTTTGCACCTCCAGCGTCTGGATGGTGGCCTTGAGCATGTTCAGGTTCAGCTCCAGCCAGGAGGCCACCGTCTTGAGATCGCCGATCTTCTTGTTGATGTCCTCCACCGACAACGAGGGCGTGGCCATGGCAGGTGCGCCCATGCTGCTCCACATGTTCTTCATGAATTCGAGGGTGTCGCCCACCGAGCCTGCGCCCGGCATCTTGTCCTGGTTCAGCATTGATCGCTCCTGTTGTTGTGTCCTGCAAATCTGTGCGCCGGCCCTCAGCGCGGCGGCCGCTGCATCCGGCAACTGCTGGGCAGCGCAGTCTGCTCGGCCGGGATGAAGCGCTCGGTGCGGAAACCGTAGCCGCTGCCTTCGTTGTCGAAGCGGATGCCGCCGCTGTCGGCGCGCTGCATCTGCATCAGGTAGAGCGGCTGGATCAGCTGGTGATCCTGGGCGCGCATCGTGGCCGAGTGGAAGGTGCTCTGATATTGCGCGCCTTCCAGGGCATATGCAACCGCCTTGGGATCGACGCTGCCGGCTTTTTCGATAGCCTTGGCCAGCATGTCGATCATGACCTGCATGCGCAGGTAGAGATAATCGTCCTTGGGCTGGGGATAGCGCTGGCGGAATGCCTGGTAATAGGCATCGCTGGGCGAGCCCGGATTGCCGCCCGCATTGGGATGCCATTCGGCCACCGCCCGCACCACGCCCACGCCGGCCTCACCGATGGCGGCTGGCGCTCCTAGGCTGTTGGCATAGAAGGTGTAGAACTTGACCTTGAAGCCCGCATCGCGGGCGGCCTTCACCAGCAGCGTCAGGTCATTGCCCCAGTTGCCGGTGATGACGGCGTCGGCCCCGGCACTGCGCATCTTGGCGATGTAGGGAGCGAAGTCCTTGATCTTGCCGATCGGATGCAATTCGTCACCGACGATGGCGATGTCGGGGCGCTTGACCGCCAGTTGCTCGCGCGCCGCCTTGGCGACCTGGCGGCCGAAGCTGTAGTCCTGGTCGATCAGGTAAACCTTCCTGGTGGCGGGATCGGCCTTGATCGATTCGGTCAGCGCCTGCATGCGCATGTCGGCGCTGGCGTCGAAGCGGAAGTGCCAGAAGCTGCACTTCTCATTGGTCAGCGTCGGGTCCACTGCCGAATAGTTCAGGAACAGCACGCGGCGATCCGGCTCGCGCTGGTTGTGCTTGTTGACGGCATCGATGAGCGCGGCGGCAACCGCCGAACTGTTGCCCTCGATCAGGAAAGGGATGCGCTCATCGGTGAGCTGGCGGAACTGCACCAGCGAGTCTTCCACGCCCAACTTGTTATCGAAGGTGGAGAGTTGCAGCAAGTGCTTGCCATCAGGCAGCGTCACGCCGCCGCGTGCGTTGACGCGCTCGATGGCATAGCTGATGTTGCGCACCACGGCTTCGCCGGCATTGGCGAAGGGGCCGGAGAGGCCATCGATCATGCCGATGCGGATCGGCGCCAGAGGCGCAGCGGCGCGGGCCGGTGACAGCGCGAGGGGCAGCGCGATGGCAAGAGCCAGGGACAGAAGACGGGAGGACAGGCGTAATTTCATCGTTGCGTCAGCAGGTGCAGCACAAAATCCGCATTGTACGTTGTTTGAAAACCCGGCCCGGTACGCGCGGCCACGCCACACTGCCGGATTGATCCGATACACTGCCGGCATGACCGATGTTTCCCGCCCACCCCGGCGCTGGCCGCGCCTGCTGGTCCTGATCACACTGACCCTGCTGCTGCACGCCCTGCTGGTGGGCTGGGGGCGGCGGCACATCATCGCCATGCACACCCCCGCGTCGGAAAACGTCCTCACGGTGCAACTCCAGACGCCGCCCCCGCCGGTGGAGCCGGTGGCGCTTCCTGCCCCGCCCCCACCGGCCAAGACGCCAGCACCGCGCGCACGTCCTGTACGCGCACCACGGCGCGCCGCCGAGCCGAGCATAGCCCCGCCCGACGAACCCATCCGCGAGACCGTCGAACCCCTCTACACCGCCGCCCCCGAGGCTTCGCATGCCATGCCAGCCGCGCCCGGCGGCGCTGGCGAGGCAGGCGCAGCAGGCGAGGCTGCTCGCGCCAGCGCTGCCGACAAGAGCGAACCTGTTCCCACCGATACCAATGGCAAGCAATACCGCACCGACGCGCCACCCAGCGCCGTGCTGGACTACGACGTCACCGGCACCATCGACCAGAAGGCCAGCTATGGATCGGCCAGCCTGGACTGGCGCAACAGCGGCCAGCATTACCGGCTGGAGGGCGAAGTCACCGCCATCTGGGTCACCTGGCTGAAGTTCTCCAGCGAGGGAGAGCTGGATGCCTGGGGCGTTTCACCCACGCTCTACACGGAGAAGAAGAAATTCCGCTCGGCCACCAATACCCACTTCAACCGCAACGGGGACAGCATCAGCTTTTCCGCCTCCGAGACACGCTATCCCCGCCGTGGCGGCGAACAGGACCGCGGCAGCCTGATCTGGCAATTGGCGGCCATTGGCCGAGGCGATCCGGCGCAATTCCGGCCTGGGGCGGCGATCGACCTGTTCGTGGCGGGCGTGCGTGATGGCGAGGTCTGGCGCATGCAGGTCATCGGCGAGGAAGCCGTCAAGCTTCCCATCGGCACCTTGCAGACCTGGCACGTGGTACGCGTACCCAAGCCCGGCGCCTACGAAGACCGCATCGATATCTGGCTGGCGCCCCAGCATGAGTGGTATCCGGCGCGGCTGCGCTATACCGATCCCAGGCCCAATGGCGATGTCACGGAACTGAGCCTGTCGGAACTGCGCCGGTGAGGCCTGCCGTATCTGGCAGGCGCTGTCAAAATCGGAAACAATTACGCACAATTATGTGCGTACGCAGCAGAACCGCCGGGCCGAGCACTTGTCGTACCAGCAATATGGCACCGAGATGGCTGCCTCAACTTATCCACAGAGACTTTTAAAAAAGACCGCCATGAACCGCTTCTCCCTTGCTTCCCTTCCCGCGCTGGCGCTGGCCACGCTGACTGCCTGCGCGCCCGCCTGGGCCACCGATGGACCGCATCCGGTAGACAAGCGCCCCTACAACCTGCCGCCTTCGGCTGAACTGAACTATTCCATCCAGGCCAAGCAGAGCGGCCTGGACGTCAAGGGCCAGGGCCTGGTGAAGTGGACCCAGAGCAAGACCAGCTACAGCGTCACCAGCGAGACCCGGGCGATGCTGCTGGGCAAGATCCTGGAAGCCACCAGCGAAGGCGCGGTGGATGCCTACGGCCTGGCGCCGGACCGCTTTGTGGAAAAACGCCTGCGCCGCGAGCCCTCCACCACCACCTTCAACCGCGAACAGAACAAGATCACCTTCACCCAGTCCGCCGAGAGCTATCCGCTGCAGGGCGGCGAGCAGGACCGCACCAGCATCACCTGGCAATTCGTGGCCATCGCCCGCGCCAACGCGGCCAAGATGAAACCGGGTTCGGAGTGGAATTTCTTCGTGGCCGGCCAGCGCGACGCCGAGCAGTGGACCTTCAAGGTGGTGGGCCGCGAAAAGATCCGCACACCCCAGGGCGAGACCGAAGCGCTGCACATCTTCCGCGCCCCGCCGCCGGACGACCAGGGCCAGAAGCTCGATATCTGGCTGGCGCCGAAGATGGAGTGGTATCCGGTGCGCCTGAAGTTCACCGATCCTGATGGCGACTATATCGAGCAGACGCTGGATTCGCTCAAGAAAACCAACTAAGCTTGCCAACAGCCCGCACGGGGCCTGGACGGTAGCGATGCCGTCCAGGCCCCGTGCGCTTGCCCTTCTGGTTCACTGTTCTTCTCTTTGCCGCCATGTCCACCTCCTCCCCATCCCCTTCGCTGGCCCCTACCCTGAACACGCAGAGCGCCCTGGTGCTGTTTTCCGGCGGCCAGGATTCCACCACCTGCCTGGCCTGGGCCTTGTCGCGCTACCAGCGGGTGGAGACCATCGGCTTCGACTACGGCCAGCGCCACGCCATTGAACTGGCGGTGCGCCCGGCCCTGCTGGAACGGATGCGCGCCTTCTCTCCCGACTGGCAGACCCGCCTGGGTGAGGACCACATGATCGACCTGTCGCTGATCGGCAAGATTTCCGACACCGCCCTCACCCGCGATGTCGAGATCGCCATGCAGGACAACGGCCTGCCCAATACCTTCGTGCCAGGCCGCAACCTGCTGTTCATGACGGTCGCCGCCACCCTGGCCTATCGGCGCGGCCTGAACGTGCTGGTGGGGGGCATGTGCGAAACCGACTTTTCCGGTTACCCGGATTGCCGCGATGACACCATGAAGGCCCTGCAGGTGGCGCTGAACCTGGGCATGGCCACCCAGTTGAAGGTGGAGACGCCACTGATGTGGATCGACAAGGCCGATACCTGGGCACTGGCCGAATCGCTGGGCGGGGCGCCACTGGTGGAGCTGATCCTCACCGACACGCATACCTGCTACCTGGGTGAGCGCGGCGCACTGCACGACTGGGGACACGGCTGCGGGAAGTGCCCCGCCTGCGAACTGCGCGCCCGTGGCTATCAACAATACGCAGCGCGCAAAAGCCCCGTCTAATCGGGCACAATAGGCTCACCACGACAAGAACGAGCCTCATGCCCCACGCCCGCACCACCACCCTGCTCACCCGCAGCGCCGCCGCGCTGCTGGTGCTGCTGGCCGGCGCCGAGATCGGCCGGCGCATCGCCGACATGCCCAGCCTGCCGGCGCTGGTCGACCTGCAGTTCGACATCACGCCGCGCAGCCAGAGCTACAGGGTGTTCGAGGCCAATCCGATTGCGCGGTCCTCGCATCCGCGCCCCCTGCCCACGGCGCTGCGCCCGCTGGATATCGAGGTGCCGTGGAAGGATGGCCAGCGCCTGCCCCTGAGCGATTTCATCAAGACCACCGCCGCCCATGCCTTCGTGGTGATCCAGGATGGCAGCGTGATCTACGAGCGCTACATCGATGGCTACGACGCCAATTCACGCTTCACCTCGTTTTCGGTAGCCAAATCCTTCGTCTCCGCACTGACCGGCGTGGCCCTGCAACAGGGCAAGATCACATCACTTGACGACCCCATTGGCCGCTATCTCAGACCCGACGAGATCGCGCCGGACTATGCCGGCATCACCATCGGCCAGTTGCTGGACATGCGCTCGGGCATCGATGTCGATGAAAACTACGGCGGCTCGCTCGCCTCGCCAGTGGTGCGCATGTTCGTCAGCACCGACCTGCACCGCTTCATCGCCCGCAGCAGCGGCCTGCGCTTTGCGCCGGGCTCGCGCTTCGAATACCGCAGCGTCGATACGCTGGTGCTCTCGCGCGTACTGGCGCGCGCCACCGGCATGCGCCTGTCCGACTTCGCCCAGCAGGCGCTGTGGGAGCCGCTGGGCATGGAACAGGATGCCAGCTGGAGCATCGACAGCGGCCAGCACGGCGTGGAAAAGGCCTTCTGCTGCCTCAACACCACTGCCCGCGACTTCGCCCGCCTGGGCTTGCTGTATCTGGACGGCGGACGCATCGGCGACCAGCAGGTCGTCAGCCCCTCATGGGCTAACGAGCCGCGCCAGCCGGTCAACCATGGCGAGGTACTGGACTACCGCGACGGCTGGTGGATTCCTCCGGGCAATGCCGATGACCGCGACTTCTCGGCCATCGGCGTGTTCGGCCAGTACATCTACGTCAACCCGGCCACGCGCACGGTCATCGTCAAGCTGAGCGACTACGGCGTGGAGCAGGACGAAGTGCTGACCATGCTGGCCATGCGCAGCATCAGCCACTACGTGGCGAGAAAGAACTGAATCGCGCTGGCGCGTACGCCGCGCCCAAGAAAAAACCGCCGGTCTTGCAAGCGGCGGTTTTTTCCTGGAGTGCACGCAGACGGAAATGATATAAATCGTTTCCTTTCTGGCGGCCGGTCGGCCATGTCAGCTCAAATCTGATCTGATCTGATCAGATCAAATCAGAACAGCTCGTTCTTCATCTGCGTCTTGGCCTTCTCTTCCTCTGGAGACAAGCCGCTGCGGTCGCCCATGCCCAGGTCGCGCACCATGGCGCTGGGCGGATACTCGGCATAATAGTATTCACCGCCCGACTCGATCAGGCCGTCCGGCACCTTGCGATCCACATTGGGCACATCCTTGAGCGCCTTGGACATGTAGCTGATCCACACCGGCAGGGCCAGGCCGCCACCGGTTTCGCGATCGCCCAGGCTCTTGGGCTGGTCGTAGCCGATCCAGGCGATGGCAGTGAGACCCGGCTGGTAGCCGGCGAACCAGGCATCCATGGAATCGTTGGTGGTGCCGGTCTTGCCGGCCAGGTCGGTACGCTTCAGGGACAGCGCCTTGACCGCCGTGCCATGGCGCACCACGTCGCGCAGCATGCTGTCCATGATGAAGGCATTGCGGGCATCGATGACCCGGTTGGATTCATCGGCGGCAGTGGCCGGCTTGGCCTGGGAGAGCAGCTCGCCATTGCTATCGGTGACCTTGGTGATCAGGTAGGGATTGATCTTGTAGCCGCCGTTGGCAAACACCGAGTACGCGCCCACCATCTGCAAGGGCGTGACGTTGCCCGCACCCAGCGCCAGGGTCAGGTAGGGCGGATTCTTGTCGGCATCGAAACCGAAGCGGGTGATGTATTCCTGCGCATACTTCACGCCCACGCGCTCCAGGATGCGGATGGAGACCAGGTTGATCGACTTCTGCAAGGCCCGGCGCATCGAGATCGGACCTTCGAACTTGCCGCCGTAGTTCTTGGGCTGCCAGACCTGGCCGCCAGTCTGGGTGAAGGTCAGCGGCGCATCATTGATGATGGTGGCCGGGGACAATCCCTTTTCCAGCGAAGACGAATAGATGAAGGGCTTGAAGGACGAACCCGGCTGGCGCCAGGCCTGCGTGACGTGGTTGAACTTGTTGCGGTTGAAGTCGAAGCCGCCCACCAGCGAGCGGATCGCGCCATCCTGCGAGTTCACCGAGACGAAGGCCGATTCCACTTCAGGCATCTGGGTGATGATCCAGTTGTTGCCATCCTGGAATACGCGGATGATGGCGCCGCGACGGATCTTCTTCTGCGGCGGCGCCTTGTCGGAGAGCAGGTTGGCGCCAAAGCCCAGACCAGCGCCGGAAATGCTGATCTCTTCGCCGGTGGAGAGCATGGCGGTGATTTCCTTGGGCTTGGCTTCCAGCACCACGGCCGAGACCATATCGTCGCTGTCGGGGTGATCGGCCAGCTCCACTTCGACCGCGTCTTCCACCGCTTCCTTGGTGGCGTTCTCGGGCAGGTCCATGTAGCCTTCCGGCCCGCGATAGCCGTGCCGGCGCTCGTAGTCGATGATGCCGCGACGCAGGGCGATGTAGGCCGCATCCTGGTCGGTCTTGGTGATGGTGGTGAAGACGTTCAGGCCACGGGTATAGGTCTCGTCCTTGTACTGTGCATAGACCAGCTGGCGCGCCATTTCAGCCACGTATTCGGCATGCATGCCGAAGGCCGAGCTGTCGCCCTTGACCCGCAGTTCCTCATCCTTGGCGGCCTGGTATTGCGCGTCGGTGATGTAACCCAACTGGCGCATGCGCAAGAGGATGTACTGCTGGCGCGCGTGCGCCCGCTTGGGATTGACTACCGGGTTGTAGGCCGAGGGCGCCTTGGGCAGGCCGGCCAGCATCGCCGCCTCGGCGATGGTGAGGTCCTTCAACTGCTTGCCGAAATAGATCTGGGCGGCCGAGGCAAAGCCATAGGCGCGCTGGCCCAGATAGATCTGGTTCATGTAGACCTCGAGGATCTGGTCCTTGGTGAGGTTGTTCTCGATCTTCCAGGCCAGCGGGATTTCATAGAAGAACTTGCGCGTGGCCTTCTGCAGGAAGGTCGGCTCGTTGCTGGTCAGGAAGAAGTTGCGCGCCACCTGCTGCGTGATGGTCGACGCACCGCCGCCGCCGCCGGAGAGGTTGGAGAAGGTGGCACGGGCGATACCCTGGTAGTCGACGCCGCCGTGTTCATAGAAACGGTCATCCTCGATGGCCAGCACGGCCTTCTTCATGATCTCGGGAATGTCCTTGAAATGCACCAGGTTGCGCCGTTCCTCGCCGAACTCGCCGATGAGCACGCCATCGGCAGAGAAGATGCGCAGCGGGATCTTGGGACGATAGTCGGTCAGGGTGTCGAGGTCGGGCAGCTTGGGATAGGTCAGGGCGACGACGAAGGTCACGCCCAGCAGCACCATCACGGCCAGGCCGAAGATCGTGCCGATGAAGCCCAGGAGGATGCGCAGCGACCAGTGCATGCGCTTGCGCGGTGCTTTCTGGGCTGCCTTATCGACCGGGGAATCGGCCGCGGAATCGGCTTGGGATTTGGCAGCCGGGCCCGGTTTGCGTGGACCGCCGCCGTTGGAAGGTGAAGACATTCGAAATAAGCGTTAAAGCAGGCCGGAGCCGGATTGGAAGAAACAAGCCCGCATTATAGCGGCTCGCCCCTGTGGGCCGCGTGGACGGGTGTTGCAAATAGACCAAACCCGATCGGGCCGGGTTCCGGGCCACCCTGGCGGAATAGGCCGTACTGCCGTGATTTGGGCCGCTTTCTCCAGTTTTCTCAAGTTTTGGCGATTCCCGCATCGGCTTGCCCATCTGACAATCCCCCTTCCTTCCCACGATGAGGTCAGCGCCATGGCCTGGAATCCCCTTCGCTGCTTGCGCCCGCGCTTGTGCATCGGCCTCGACCTGGCCCCGCAGCAGCTGCGGCTGGCGCTGGCGCACCGCCGTGGACGTCAGCGCGAAGTGCTGCGGCTGGCGCAGGCTGCGTTGCCGGATGGATTGCTGCAGGACGGCCAGATCACCGATCTGGACGCGCTGGCGCAAGCCTGCCGTGCGCTGCTGGACCCAGCATGCCCCGCCCAGGCAGCGCTGGTGCTGGGCATGCCGCGCACCTGCCTGCGCGTGCAGCGGCTGATCCTGCCCGCCGGCTCGAGCGACTGGGAAAGGCTGGCGCAGGTCCGCGCCGAAATGAGCGCCTACGGCCTGGACGCCGCCGATCACGTGATGGACTATCGCGTCGCCACTGCGCGGGCCGGCCAGGATGTGAGCCTATGGGCCTGGGCCGCCTCCTCGCTGGCGGTGGAAGACCGGCTGGCGCTGGCCGCAGCGCTGCACCGGCCACTGGCCGCGCTGCCGCCCGAGGACGAATGCCTGGGCGACTTCCTGCGGCCAGCCGCCAGCGCAGCCCACGACGCCCTGCTGCATCTGGATCGCGATGACAGCTGGCTGCTCTACGGCGACACACCCGCCCAGGGATTACGCTGGCGTCCTGCCGCCGCCGGCCCGACTGCGCTGCTCGCCGAACTCGCCCCCTTGCTCAGGCCCAAGCCGCAACGGCTGCTGCTGGACTGCCATCCTGCCGCGCTCCCGGCCCATCCCGCCCTGCCCATGCTGCGCGCTGCATTCGCACGCTATGCCGGCTTGCGCGCCCTGCCTGCAGCGCTCCCGGCTGACCTGATCCTGGCGCCATCGGCGCGACCGCCAGAGGCAAACGCACTGGACAGCTTCCACCTGGCCCTTGCGCTGGCCTGGAGAGGGCTGGCATGAGCAGCGTGATCGACTTTGCCCATCCACCGGCGCTGCGTCGGCGCAGGCGCGAACAGCGCTTCCATTGCTGGCTGTGCGCCGCCGCCCTGCTGGGCGCGCTGCTGGCGATGGCGCCGGGTCTGCGCATCCATCTGCATCAGGGCCGGCTGGCAGCGGCCAACGCCTTGCTGCTGCAGGAATCGCAAGCCCTGGCGTCGGCCACCAGACAGGCGGCGGAACTGCAGACACGCATCAGCGGATTGCAGCAACGACTGGCGCAACAGCAGCAGCTGGCGCGCCGCCGCACCCAGGCGGCCCTGCTGCTAAGGGGCGTCGCCCAAGCCCGCATCGCCTCAATCCAGCTGGAACGGTTGAAGCTGCACAAGGATCACGCCGAACTGCGCGGCCAGGCCGACAGCATGGCGGCGATCCAGGAGCTGCAGCGGGCGCTGGCCGCCGCCGGCCTGGAGGGGGCGCATCTGCTGGACCTGCGCACCCAGGCCGGCACGGCCGCCGAGGGCTATTCCTGGAGCCTGTCCATTCCGCTGCTGGCTGCCGGCGCGGCGACGCCCCCATGAGGCGGGCCCTGTTACGCGGGCATCCGGCACACTGGCCGCAGTGGGCCCAGGTGCTGCTATTGCTGGCAATCACCCTGCTGTGCGCCGGCAGCGGCCTGCTGCTGGCCGTCCAGGATCTGGAAGACCTACGCCAGCAAGAACGCCAGCGCCAGCAGGCCCTGCGCATCCAGTTGCAGGCGGCGCTGCGGCAGTCGGCCCAACTGGCCGGCCTGATCGCCCAGCAGCGTACGCTGGAGATGCAACTGCACCAGGGCCAGGAACAAGGCTGGAGCGCCGCCCAGGCCGAGGGCGACCTGCTGCACGCCAAGCTGGCGCGCCGCGCCGCCGAATGCGCGCTGGCGCTGGAAAGCTTCCAGCCCAATCCCGACCGGCAACGCGCCGCCATCAGCCTGCGCGGCCAGTACGCAGGACTGCTGTGCTTCGTCGAACTGGTCAGCCAGCCGCCGTTGCCCTTGCTGCTGGAAAGCCTGGAGATCGTCATCGATGCCCGCCCCGGCGATACGGCGCTCAGGATGAGCGCCCAGGTCTTCCTCCCCCCTGCCATCCCCTACAAGGAGAACCCTCATGACACTGCTGTCGCTGCTCCTGCCCCTCCTGATCCTGGCCGCGCTGGGCCTCGCTTACCTCCTGCGGCCCCTGCCCGATGAACTGGCGAGTACCCGTCAATGGCTGGCCGGTGCGCGCCAGTTGAGCAGCCAGGCTGGCGCTTCCTCCCCGCCAGCGTCAGTGGTCCAAGCCGCCAGCGAGACGCCCGCCACGCCACTGCCCGACGCGGAGATCGTCGATCCCTTCCGGCTACGACAAGGCGAGCCCGCGCCGCCGGCCGCCGCTGTCGAGCGCCCGCCACAGCGCGTGCGCCAGGACGCCAGCGAGGAGGAAGACGATGAGCCCGTCCCCTCGCCCCAGCCCACCGCGCCCTTGCCGAGGTTGCTGGGTACGCTACGCCAGCAAGACCTGATGCTGGCCTTGATCGACATCGGCGGCGCCACCCACCGCCTGCAGGCCGGCCAGCAACTGCCCGACGGACAGGGCCAGCTGCTGACCATCAGCGAGACACATATCGAGATCGCCGATCCCCAGGGAACCAGGCAGACTCTCTCGCTGGAAAGCCCGGCGCCACAGCTGGAGCCCTTACCCACCAGACGCGGCGCGCCACGGCGTGGAGCGAGACGATGAGAAGCCACCTGCTCCTGATGGGCGCGCTGATACTGAGTGCCCCCGCCCTCGCCGGTCCCCGCCTGCATGCGCTGGACATCGAGGCGCGCGACGAAGCCGCCACCCTCACCCTGCGCCTGGACCAGACACTTCCGCTATCGCAGATTCATCATTTCCAGCTGCTCGACCCGCCGCAACTGGTGCTGGACCTGCCCGACACCACGCTGGCCGCGGGCATGGCCCGCCAGTTTGCCGCCAGCGGCCTGCTCAAACGTGTCACCCTGGCCAGCGATGGTGAGCGTCTGCGCCTGCTGGCCACGCTGAAGCGACCGCTGCATTACCAGTTGCAGGTGCAGGATGAGCAAGTGAGGGTAGTGCTGTCGCCGCTGCCGCAGCAAGCGCCCACGGCGCTGGGCGGCATCGGTTTCCAGCGCGGCAGCGCCGGGGAAGGCCGGCTGGACGTGGACCTGGGCAGCACCGCCCCGGTGGTCCAGGTCCGCCAGCAAGGGCAACGGCTGATCGTCGACATCGGCGGAACCACCTTGCCCACCGGCTCAGCCCGCCAGGTCGAGGTGGGAGATTTCGCCACACCGGTAACGCAGTACCAGGCCTATCCCTACGAAAATGGCGTGCGACTGGCCATCCACGCGCAAGGCCTGTGGCGCTACCAGGCCTACCAGCGCGGGCAGCAGTTGCGCATCGATGTGCTGCCGGTCAGCGCCGATCCACACCGAGTCTCGCCGGACAAGGACTACCAGGGCGCCAGGCTGTCGCTGAACTTCCAGAACATCGAGGTGCGCACCGCCCTGCAGGTGCTGGCCGATTTCACGGGACTGAACATCATCGCCAGCGACGCCGTGACCGGGCAGTTGAGCCTGCGTCTGAAGGATGTACCCTGGGAGCAGGCGCTGGAAATGATCCTGCAGGCGCGCGGACTGGCGCTGCAGCGCAGTGGCGGGGTCTTGTGGATCGCTCCGCGTGAAGAGATGGCCGCGCGCGAACGCCAGGAACTGGAACAGAAGGCGCTGCTGGCCGACCTCGAACCCCTGCATGCCGAGACCTTCCAGCTCAACTACCAGCGCGCCGACAACCTGCGCCGCGCCCTCGGTCTGGGCGAAGATGGCACGCCCCAGGCCAACCGGCGTGCTTCGCTGCTGTCGCGGCGCGGCAGCGCCATGATCGACAGCCACACCAACCAGTTGCTGGTCACCGATACACTGGCCGCACTGGCCAATGTGCGCAAGCTGATCGAGCGTATCGACATCGCCGCCCGCCAGGTCATGATCGAGGCGCGCATCGTCGAGGCCGACGACAGCTTTGCCCGCAACCTGGGCGTCAAGCTGGGGCTGGCCGCCCGCACCCAGGGCGCGGCGCTCGGCAACAGCTATGCGAGCGTAGGCGAACTGAGCGGACAGACCCCGCCAGCGACCGGCACCTACCTGCGCGAACCGGCGCTGGGCCTGGGCGCGAGCGCCCTTGCCGGCAGCGCGCCGGGCAGCTTCGCCTTCACCCTCTTCAACGCTGCCGCCCAGCGCTTCCTCAATATCGAACTGTCTGCGCTGGAAGCGGAGGGACGCGGCAAGATCGTCTCCAGCCCGCGCCTGGTCACGGCCGACCAGCAGGCCGCCCTGATCGAGCAGGGCGAGGAAATTCCCTACCAGCAATCGATAGGCAGCGGCGCAACCGCCACCGCCTTCAAGAAGGCCAACCTGAAACTGGAAGTCACACCCCAGATCACCCCCGACGGCAACGTGATCCTGGACGTCGATGTCAACAAGGACAGCCGTGGCAGCGCCACGCCGGGCGGGCTGGCCATCAATACCAAGCACATCAAGACCAAGGTGCAGGTGGAAGACGGCGGCACGGTGGTCATCGGCGGCATCTATACCCAGACCGACAACGAGCATGAGACCCGGGTGCCGCTGCTGGGCGAGATTCCCCTCTTGGGAGCGCTCTTCCGCAGCCGCAACAAGGTGCGCGACAAGACCGAACTGCTGATCTTCCTCACCCCGCGCATCGTCGCCCCGCCGCGCCCATATTGAGCCCGCGCGGGGGGGCGGCCGGGATTTTTTCCCCGGCAGCCGGGCAAGGACGGTAAAATCGCTGTTCCAGGCCAGTGCCGGCGGGCGGCAAGTCCGCCGGCCAGCGGCCCGGACCTCGCCCGCCGGGCTCGGGTGACTGCGCCGGCAGATGCGCAGCACCATGGACATTTGCCAGTGGCGCACAGCGCACAATTCTGAGATATGACTGGAAGCATCTTCCTTGTCGGCCTGATGGGAGCCGGCAAGACCACCATAGGCCGGGCCCTGGCCAAGAAGCTGAACAAGCGTTTCATCGACTCGGACCACGAGATCGAAGCACGCACCGGGGCGACCATTCCGGTGATCTTCGAGATCGAGGGCGAGGACAACTTCCGCCGCCGCGAGGCCGAGGTGATCCGCGAACTGACCGCCCTGCCCGATATCGTGCTGGCCACTGGCGGTGGCGCGATCCTGCGTGCCGAGAATCGCGACAATCTCAAGAAGGGCGGCACGGTCGTCTACCTGCGCGCCAGCATCAACCAGATCCTGCAGCGCACCGGTCGCGACAAGAACCGCCCGCTGCTGCAGACTGCCGATCCGCGCCGCAAGCTCGAAGAACTCTCCCGCCAGCGCGACCCGCTGTACCGCGATGTGGCGGACTTCGTCATCGAGACCAACCGGCCCAACGTGCAATTCCTGGTGCAGACCATCATCAGCCATCTGGAGCTGTCGCCTCCGGACAGCAGCTGGCAGAGCGCGCCGGCCGCCGACGAAACCATCGTCATCGAACGCAGCAGCGCACTGGTGACCAGCGCCGCCGATGGCGCGGTGGTGGTATCGACCAGCCATTCCTCCCAGACTTTCCATGGCGCGGCCAGCGCCGAACCGACTCTTGCCCGCATGAACCAGAACACCGCTTCCGCTCCCGCGCCCATCACCCTCAACGTCGATCTGGGCGAGCGCAGCTATCCCATCCACATCGGCCGCGGCCTGCTGGACGACGCCGGCCTGCTGCCGCAATACGTCAAGGGCAAGCGCGTGGCCATCGTCACCAATGACAAGGTCGGTCCGCTCTATCTGGACAAGGTCGCCCAGCCGCTGCGCGCCGCCGGCAAGCTGGTGACCGAGATCGTGCTGCCCGATGGCGAAGAAGAAAAGAACTGGGCCAGCCTGATGAAGATCTTCGATCGCCTGCTGGCCGACAAGTGTGATCGCAAGACCACGCTCATCGCCCTGGGCGGCGGCGTCATCGGCGACCTGACCGGCTTTGCGGCGGCCTCCTACATGCGCGGCGTGCCCTTTGTGCAAGTCCCCACGACCCTGCTGTCGCAGGTGGATTCGTCGGTGGGCGGCAAGACCGGCATCAATCATCCGCTGGGCAAGAACATGATCGGCGCGTTCTACCAGCCGCAGGCCGTCATCGCCGATACCGCCACCCTGCACACCCTACCGCCGCGCGAGCTGTCGGCCGGTATCGCCGAAGTGATCAAGCACGGCGCCATCATCGATGCACCCTTCTTCGACTGGATCGAAACCAATATCGCCCAGTTGGTCTCCAAGGATGACGCCGCCCTGGCCTACGCCATCCAGCGCTCCTGCGAGATCAAGGCCGAGGTGGTGCGCCAGGACGAGCGCGAAGGCGGCCTGCGCGCCATCCTCAACTTCGGCCACACCTTCGGCCACGCCATCGAGAACGGCCTGGGCTATGGCCAATGGCTGCACGGCGAAGCCGTCGGCTGTGGCATGGTGATGGCGGCCGACCTGTCGCATCGCCTGGGCTACATCGACGCCGGCGCGCGGGATCGCGTGCGTGCGCTGACGGCTGCGGCCGGCCTGCCCACCGTGGCGCCGGACCTGGGCGTGGCGCGCTGGCTGGAACTGATGGAAGTAGACAAGAAGAACGAAGGTGGCCAGATCAAGTTCATCCTGATCCGGCCGCTGGGCAGCCCCCTGATCACCAACGTGCCGCAGGACTTGCTATTGCAAACCCTGGCGGCCTGCACCGGAGAATGACATGCACACTGAAGCGCCCGACCATCTCGCTCCCTATGCCGCCCACTCGGCAAGTTCGCGGGGCCGGCGCTTCAGTGAAACCCCACCCGGATCGCGCAGCGAATTCCAGCGCGACCGCGACCGCATCGTCCATTCCACCGCCTTCCGCCGGCTCGAATACAAGACCCAGGTCTTCGTCAATCACGAAGGCGACCTGTTCCGCACCCGCCTCACCCACAGCATCGAAGTCGCGCAGATCGCCCGTTCCTGCGCGCGCAACCTGCAATTGAACGAAGACCTGGTCGAAGCCATCTCGCTGGCCCATGACCTCGGCCACACGCCCTTCGGCCACGCCGGCCAGGATGAGCTGAACCACTGCATGAAGCATCACGGCGGCTTCGAACACAACCTGCAGAGCCTGCGCGTGGTCGATGAGCTGGAACAGCACTACGGCGCGTTCGATGGCCTGAACCTGAGCTTCGAGACACGCGAAGGCATCCTCAAGCACTGCTCGCTGCACAACGCCCGCCAGTTGGGCGAGATCGGCCTGCGCTTCCTGGAGAAGAAGCAGCCCTCGCTGGAAGCCCAGTTGGCCAACCTGGCCGACGAGATCGCCTACAACAACCACGACATCGACGATGGCCTGCGCTCGGGACTGCTGACCATGGAACTGATGAGCGAGGTGGATTTCTTTGCGCGCCATCTGCGCGAGGTGGAGCAAGCCTATCCCGGCATCACCGGTCGTCGCGTCATCCATGAGACGGTCCGACGCATGATCAATGCACTCATCGTCGACCTGATCCAGACTTCGCGCAGCCGCATTGCCGAAATCGCCCCGCGCGATATCGAGGATGTACGCAATGCACCGCAGCTCATCGCCTTCTCCGATCCGATGGCGGCAGAGGCGGCCGTCCTGAAGAAATTCCTGCGCGAGAAGCTCTACCGTCACTATCAGGTCAACCGCATGACGGCCAAGGCGCGCCGCATCATCGCCGAGATGTTCGAGGCCTTCGTCGGCCAGCCCAACCTGCTGCCGCCGGACTACCAGGTCCACGGCATCGCCGACGACGCCCTGCGCCAGGACAAGCAGGCGCGCAAGGTGGCCGACTACATCGCCGGCATGACCGACCGCTACGCCATCCGCGAGCACCGTCGCTTGTTCGTGATGGAATGAGCCGCCGCGTGCGCCAGCTCTGCCGGCCGCACTGAACGCAGCGTTCCGATACGCTGCGTTTTCCGCAAGCCGCTTTCGTTGCAGGCATGCAATGAAATAAAAGGAAATGAGCTCATCCTTCGCCGGACAGACATTTCGTTACATTTTTTCTGCAAATTATTTTCTCGTGACCAGACGCGAGACGGCCCGCACCGGATCGCCGCAAAGCCTTTCCGGAAAAGGCTTTGCAGCAGATTGCGCGGATGCAATGCCAAGACGGCAAGACACTCCCCGGCGAAACTGGCAGATGTAAATTTCTGTCAATATCAAGTCGGCTTCGCAGCCGCCGTAATGCAGGAATGGCGCGAACGTCATGCGACGCTGCCGCGCCAGCGGACCCTTCTTCCCCCTTTTGCTGCCAGGGTCCTCTTTCTTTCCAGGAGATCGTCATGGCTATCGGCAACACCAACGGCGTGGACACCAAGTCCCTGCTGCCCAGCACCAGCAACAACCTCCCCAGCGTCAGCGCAGGCTCTACCGGCGAGTCCGGCAAGCAGACCGGCAATGCAGGCAGCCCGGCCGTGAGCGACAAGATCGCCGAGGCCAGGAAGGCCAACCTGCTCACCGAAGCCGGCGCCAAAGCGCAGTTCAACCTGTCCATCGTGCAGGCCTCGCTGGAGGTCTCGCTGCAGACACAGAATGATCCGCTCTCGCTGGTCTACAAGACCGCCATCGAGAACATCAACGATGTGCTGCGCCCGCAACTGGGCGACAATGCCATCCAGAATACTGCCTCGCAGGACAATACCCCTGAGGCGACGGCGGGCCGCATCGTCTCCTTCATCACCAACATGTTCGACCTGTTCAAGAAAAGCAATCCGGACAAGGACGACAGCAGCAACATCGACGACTACATGAAGCTCATCTTCAAGGGCGTCGATCAAGGCTTCAAGGAAGCGCGCGGCATCCTGGAGAGCTTGAGCGTGCTGCAAGGCGATATCGCCGGCAACATCGACAAGACCTATGACCTGGTGCAGAAGTCCCTGAACGACTTCATCAACAAGGTCAAGGGCGCCAAGCCGGATACGGAAGAAGGCCAGGGCCAGAACGATGGCCAGGGTGGCACCGTGGTGGCCAGCGAGACGACGGTAAGTGTTTCGATATCGGTCAGCCAGACGCGAATCAGTACAAGAGCTTGACCGCCGGCAGTGCACGTTGAGAAACAGATCCTTGACGGTCGCCAACAGGCGACCGTTTCTTTTATCTATCTATCTTTCCGGTGCGCTAAAGTCATTGCACCGTCTCATGAACATCGCTGTTCTCCGCATGCACGCTGACCGCCTTAAACAACAGCCAGTGATAAACCAGTGAAAGTATCTGCGCCAAGAAAAGGAGTAACCATTTTCCCGGACCACTGGAAACATAAAACTCGGGCTCGAAGACAAAGAAGAAATACACCGCGCTCGCCAGTGCCTGGACGACGCAAAGAATCTTCATTACAACCTCGCCGATACGGCTAGGTTCCAGATAATGAATCCAGGGTACGACCCCCGTCACCATCAGCACCAGAAAATTAATACCGATCCATGGCTCATATGGCTTTCGAATCAAACCCATGATTGAACTGAGCGTCGAGAAAGCAATGAGCACGACCAAAGCCTTCAGCCGGCGGGGATGATCAAGTTGATACACGGGCTTTGATTCCAAGTCACACTCCTTGATATAAATTGAAGCAGGCGATTAACGTGGCCATTGCCATCGCTGGCCTCGGGGATGATGGTGTGCATCTGTGCTGGTGTCTCGCGCAGTCTGACCACGGCAGCTCATCTCTTCGATGACGCTTGCTATATCACTCGTGTGACACGCAAGGCTTGGAAAAGCAGCACATGGAAGAGCAACACACCCAGGGTCATGGCAATTATTTGAATCAGCAGTTGGATATGCGCCGAGTTCGAGACGAAGAGGTACCCCATCGCACCTTGAGCAAGGGAGAACAACCCCAAGAGCACAGTGAACACCTGAAGAACAATGGCGCCTCTGCGGGTCGGAAATCGGTAATGAAGGATAAGTGTGATATTAGGAATACTTGCAATGATCAGCGTTAGCCACCTATCGTCCGAGTCGTAGCTATTCGACCAATAGGCCACAGACACGAACTGCAACGCTATTGACACGCCGAGACATCCCAAGAGCAGGGCCGGGTAGTTGAGTTTGTATTCCGTCTGAAAGCGCATCGCAATTTCCTTTCCATGACCTTGAATCGCCGGCCCGCAAAAGGAGTGGAGCGAGACCTCAACTCTTCACCAAGCACAGACACGAGGGCAGCCATAGTAATTAAAAGCAATGCAAGCGCTCATAAACGCGATGGTTTAAGTTCCACAAATAAAAATAATTGGAGACGCAACACTTCCGCGATCTCAATTACGAACCGCGTAAAAAAATGGCTGCCCCTGCAAGGGGCAGCCATTTTCACTTTTCAGCTCTTTCAGCATCCGCCCCAACAAAAGCGAATGCGGCGGATAACACGATCAAGCGATCATATCAGCCACGCAGCTTGGCAAACGCCGCCGCCATCGCATTGTTGGCCGGAGCCTGCTCGCGGCCGCGCTGGTTCTGGTGCTGCGACAGGCGACGCGAATCAGTGCGGTCGCCACGCTGTTCGTTGCGCGCGCCCGGCGCCGGGGCGGTGTCGTTCAGGCGCATGGTCAGGGCGATACGCTTGCGCTTCTCGTCCACTTCCAGCACCTTGACCTTGACCACCTGACCGGCCTTGACCACCGTGTGCGGATCCTTCACGTAGGTGTTGGACAGCGCCGAGATGTGCACCAGGCCATCCTGGTGGACACCGATATCGACGAAGGCGCCAAAGGCCGCCACGTTGGTGACCACGCCTTCGAGGATCATGTCGGGGCGCAGGTCCTTGATCTCTTCCACGCCTTCCTTGAAGGTGGCGGTGGTGAATTCAGGACGTGGGTCGCGGCCCGGCTTGTCCAGTTCCTTGAGGATGTCGGTGACGGTGGGCACGCCGAACTTCTCATCGGCATACTTGGCCGGCGACAGGCCCTTCAACAGCGAGGTCTGGCCCAGCACGCTCTTGACGTCCTTCTTGATGTCGGCCAGGATCTTTTCCACCAGCGGATAGGATTCGGGGTGGACCGCCGATGCATCCAGCGGGTTCTCGCCATTCATCACGCGCAGGAAGCCAGCAGCCTGCTCGAAGGTCTTCTCGCCCAGGCGCGGCACCTCGCGCAGCGCAGCGCGCGAATTGAACATGCCCTTCATGTCGCGGTAAGACACGATACTCTGCGCCACGCTCGCGTTCAGACCCGACACGCGCGCCAGCAGCGGCGCGGAAGCGGTGTTGACATCCACGCCCACGGCGTTGACGCAGTCTTCGACGACGGCGTCGAGCGAACGCGCCAGTTGCGACTGGCTCACATCGTGCTGGTACTGGCCCACGCCAATGGACTTGGGATCGATCTTGACCAGCTCGGCCAGCGGATCCTGCAGGCGGCGCGCAATCGAGACTGCGCCACGCAGCGACACGTCCAGGTCCGGCAATTCCTTGGAAGCGAATTCGGAGGCCGAATACACCGACGCACCTGCCTCGGAGACCACGATCTTGGTGAGCTTCAATTCCGGACGCAGCTTGATCAGGTCTTGCGCCAGCTTGTCGGTTTCACGCGAGGCGGTGCCGTTGCCGATCGAGATCAGCGAGACATTGTGCTTCTCGGCCAGTTGCGACAGGGTGTGCAACGAACCGTTCCAGTCATTGCGCGGCTGGTGCGGATAGATGGTGTCGGTGGCCACGACCTTGCCGGTCGCATCGACGATGGCGACCTTCACACCCGTACGCAGCCCCGGGTCCAGGCCCATGGTGGCGCGCGGGCCGGCCGGTGCGGCCAGCAGCAGGTCCTTCAGGTTGCGGGCGAAGACGTTGATGGCCTCGGCTTCGGCCTTCTCGCGCAGGTTGGTCATCAGCTCCGTTTCCAGGTGCATGAAGACCTTCACGCGCCAGGCCCAGCGCACGGTGTCGGAGAGCCACTTGTCGGCGGCACGGCCCTTGTTGGACACCCCAAAGCGCGAGGCGATGCGGCCTTCGCAGGGGTTGTGCGGGGCGTCCCACTTGGGCTTCTCTTCTTCGCTGTCCAGACGCAGGATGACGTTGAGCATCTCTTCGCGACGGCCACGGAACAGTGCCAGGGCGCGGTGCGAGGGGATGGTGGAGTAGGTCTCGGAGTAATCGAAGTAGTCGGCGAACTTCTCACCGGCATCCTGCTTGCCCTCGATTACCTTGGATTCGACCACGCCATGCTCGGTGATGTATTCGCGCAGGCTCTGCAGCAGTTCGGCGTCTTCCGAGAAGCGCTCCATGAGGATCTGGCGGGCGCCGTCCAGCGCGGCCTTGGTATCGGGCACGCCGGGGTTGTCGCCGTTGTCGGTGGTGAAGGCGGGCTTGATGAACTTGGCCGCTTCTTCTTCCGGGTTCAGGGTTGGATCGTTCAAGAGCGCGTCGGCCAGTTCGGTCAGGCCGGCTTCGGCGGCGATCTGGGCCTTGGTGCGGCGCTTGGGCTTGTAGGGCAGGTAGAGGTCTTCCAGGCGGGTCTTGTCTTCCGCGTGGGTGATGGCGTCCAGCAGCACGGGCGTCATCTTGCCCTGCTCTTCGATGGAGGCGATGATCGCAGCGCGGCGACTTTCCAGCTCGCGCAGGTAACGCAGGCGTTCTTCCAGCAGGCGCAGTTGGACATCGTCGAGGCCGCCGGTGACTTCCTTGCGGTAGCGGGCGATGAAGGGAACGGTGGCACCTTCGTCCAGCAAGGCGATGGCGGCAGCGACCTGAACCGGCTTGGCGGCGAGTTCAAGGGCGAGTCGTTGTTCGATAGAAGGCAGCATGGTGAAACCCAGTCAACAGTTAAGCAATTACGCAATTACGCAGTGATGCGGTGAGGAAAAACAAGCGATGGATGATACGCAATTCGGCCACCCGCGCCAATCTTGACATTGCCAGATTACACGGGAAGGCCGCCATAGCGGGCGCCATCGGGCCCGGCGGGGATTGGACGGCAGCCGTCAAAGCCGCGATAATCGCCGCTTCGACCTCACGCGTCCCCTCATTGTTGCAATATGTCCATCCGTCTCATCGTCGGCCTCGGCAATCCCGGTCCCGAATACGAACAAACCCGCCACAACGCCGGCTTCTGGCTGGTCGACAACCTCGCCGGCCCGGTGCGCCTGACGCGCGAGCAGCGCTTCAATGCATTGGCCGGCAAGACCAGCATTGCCGGCAGCGAAGTCTGGTTGCTCGAACCCCAGACCTACATGAACCGCTCCGGCCAGTCGGTGGGCGCGCTGGCGCGCTTCTACAAGATCAATCCGGACGAAGTGCTGGTGGTGCATGACGAACTGGACCTGCCTCCGGGTGCGGCCAAGATCAAGAAAGGCGGCTCCTCGGGCGGCCACAATGGCTTGAAGGACATCACCGCCGCCCTCGGCACCCAGGACTACTGGCGCCTGCGCCTGGGCATCGGCCATCCACGCACGCTGGGCTTGCAGCAGCCCGTGGCCGACTTCGTGCTGCACCGGCCGCGCAAGGAAGAACAAGCCCTGATCAACGAAGCACTGGACCAGAGCCTCAACGTCATTCCACTGCTGGTGCAAGGCAAGTTCGAACAGGCCATGATGGAACTGCATACCGGAAAGTGAGTACCTACCCACTGCGCTCACGCAGATAGACGAAGGGCGCCCGCAACGCGAGCGCCCTTTTTTCTTGATCTGCTTACTTCAGCGAAGACAGCTTCTGTTCCAGCGACTTGGCGTCGACCGCCCCCGGGATACGCGAGCCATCGGTGAAGAAGATGGTCGGCGTGCCAGTGACCTTGAGCTTCTTGCCCAGCGCCAGCACGTCTTCATGCGGCGCATTGCAGGAGGTGGCGGCAGCCGGCGCTTCCTTGCCGTTGACCATCCACTCGTTCCACGCACGGCTTGGATTGGGCGCGCACCAGATGTTGCGCGACTTCACGATGGAGTCCGGCGAGAGGATGTTGTACTGGAAGGTGTAATAGGTGATGTTGTCCACTTCCTGCAGGGTCTTGTGCAGGCGCTTGCAATAGATGCAGTTGGGGTCCTCGAAGATGGCGATCACCCGCTTGCCATTGCCCTTGACGGTCTTGATGGCCTTGTCCAGCGGCAGCCCCGAGAACGGGATCTGGTTCAGCGACTCGATCTTTTCCTTGGTGTAGTCGCGGTAGGTCTGCGAATCGACCACGCGGCCGATGAAGAGATACTGCGCCTTGGCATCGGTATAGATGACGTCGCCATCGATCTGGATTTCATAGAGGCCGGCATAGGGCGTCTTGGTGACGGCGTCGACCTTGGCATCCTTGCCCAGGCGCGGCTCGATCAGCTTCTTGATGGTGGCCTCGGTGCTGTCAGCGGCCTCGGCCTGCGCATGGGCGCTCACGCCCACGACGGTGGAGGCCAGCAGCAATGCCGCCATGCTCAGATGGCGCAAGGAGCTCGCACCTGCGGTCAAAAAATTTTTCATACTCGTCCTGATTCAAATCAAACGCGCATCCAATCTTTCGGGCATCGACCGCAAAGCCGTGCCAGCACTGGACTTGCAGATGTCTTTCAACAATGTAGGGGGAGGTGTTTTCCGGCCAAGCAGGGCATCGATGCCATCCCGGTGCCCTCTTGCTTGGCCAGGGGCCCTACCTTACCTGAAATCGCCGCTGCTTACTGCCCCAACGCATGGGCAATCAGTCGGCGTTTCAGGACGGGCAGGCGGTTGAGCAGGCTCATCCCGAGATTACGCACCAGGCGCACCGGCTCGGCCTCGGTCGAGAAGATCCGGTGCAGGCCATCGGTGGCGATCTGCATGAGCAGCACTTCTTCCTTGCGGGCGCGGGCGTAGCGGCGCAGCACGCGCTCATCGCCGCAGTCGTACTGGGGCTCGCGCTTGAGCAGGATATCGATGAGCGCGGCCACATCCCCAAAGCCCAGGTTCATGCCATGGCCGGCCATCGGGTGGACCACATGGGCAGCATCGCCGATCAAGGCCACACGCGACGCGATCATTGCATGCGGCTTGATCAGCCGCAGCGGGAAGGCCTTGGCCACCTCCGGCTGCAGCGGCGTGAGCGCGCCCAGCACCGGCGCGGCCCACTGGGCCAGGCGCTCGGCCAGGGCCGAGAGCGGGAGCTTGAGCAGTTGATCCGCCAGCGCCTGCGGCGCCGACCAGACCAGGGAGACGCGATTGCCCGGCAGCGGCAAGAGCGCGATCACCCCTTCGGTCGGGCTGAACCACTGATAGGCCACGCCCCGATGGGGCAATTCGCAGGAGAAATTGGTGACGATGGCGTTCTGGCCGTAGGCGCGGTAATCCAGGCCGATATCGCATTGGCCGCGCACCCAGGAATTGGCGCCATCGGCCCCGATCACCAGGGAGGCCGACAGCGACTGGCCGGATTCCAGCGTCAGGGTCGCGGTTTCACCCAGCACCGCCAGCGCGGTGGCGCGGCCCTGGACCACGCGGATGTTGGGCGCGAAGCGCAGCGCCGCGTCCAGGGCCTGGTCGAGGTTGCGATCCTCGACGATCCAGGCCAGGGCATCGGTGCGCGCCGCATAGGCATCGAAACTGAGCAGGCCTGGGCGGGCCTTGTCGGGCACACCGTCGCCGTGGACGGTCATGTTGTCGACCGCAGCAATACGTTCGCCCTCCATGGCATCCCAGACCCGCACCGACGACAGCAGCCGCTGGGCGGTATGGTTCAGGGCGTAGACGCGCACATCCCAGCTGGCCGTATCGGGCGGCGCAGCCTTGGGCGGCGGCGCCAGCAGCGTCACCTTGAAGCCAGCCTGCGCCAGCCCAAGCGCCGCCGTCTTGCCGACCGCGCCGTCGCCGACGATGCAGATATCAGTGCCGGCCCCGGCCGACGAAGAGGAATTGGGGTGTGCGTGGGTAGTCATGCTGGCGATTATAAACGGGGTGGCGAAAACTATTTTTCAAAAAGGACTTGCATAATTTTTCAAAGCGTCTATACTTGTCCGTCTTGGCCTGGTAGCTCAGTTGGTAGAGCAGAGGATTGAAAATCCTTGTGTCGGTGGTTCGATTCCGCCCCGGGCCACCAAGATCCGAAAGCCCGACCTGAAGAGGTCGGGCTTTTTTTGCTTTGGGCGCCCAAATATTGGGATTGGCGTAATGCCTCGAGGCCAATAATATGGAGGATTCGAGGCGCAAGCGCGTCAACTGCTGCAAGTGGACATGAATTCTCATTGGGTGAGTTTTGAAAGCCGCACCAAATGTGGCACAATTTAGCCCGTCTCAAAAGACACTACGTTTGATCAGCTTCCATTGGAACGCTGCCCTACTTGTGAGGCTCACCCATCGCGCTTGCTGACCGCACCACAGCACGGCGGTAGCCTGCCCGGAGCACTGGTACTCTCCTCGCGCTGGCGAATCAAAAGCCTGCTCGCCCCGAAGCTCGCTCTCCGTTTGGCAAAGCGAAGAGCAAAGGCTGGCCGAGATGACAGCCTCACGAGCCCCTTACGCATCAATCTCGACCTTTCAAGCCTGGCCGCGCCGCTCCTAGAGACGTCGGGGCTTGATTTTCTCGAACTGAAAAAGACGACAGTTCTCATGACTTCTGCAAATATCAAGTTGGCCGTCATCGGCCTTGGTTACGTTGGCCTCCCGCTTGCGGTTGAGTTCGGGCGAAAGCGCCCGGTGATCGGCTTCGACATCAATCAGCGCCGCATTGATGAATTAAAGAGCGGAAATGACTTTACTCTGGAAACCACCCCGGAAGAACTCTCCGCGGCGACAAAGCTTTCCTTTACCACCAGTCTTGAGGACTTGCGGACATGCAGCTGTTACATCGTCACGGTTCCAACCCCTATTGACGAATATAAGCGTCCCGATCTGACCCCCCTGATAAAGGCCAGTGAAACAGTTGGCAAGGTATTGAAAAAGGGGGACATCGTGATCTACGAGTCCACCGTTTACCCCGGATGTACCGAAGAGGACTGCGTACCGGTACTGGAACAGCACTCCGGCCTGAAGTTCAATGAGGACTTCTTCTGCGGATACAGCCCCGAACGCATCAACCCCGGCGACAAGGAGCATCGGGTCACCACGATCAAGAAGGTAACATCGGGATCCACGCCGACCGTCGCCGATATAGTCGATGCCCTGTATAACGAAATTATTATCGCCGGCACACACAAGGCCGAAAGCATCAGGGTCGCGGAGGCTGCGAAGGTCATCGAGAATACCCAGCGCGATCTCAACATCGCGCTCATCAACGAACTCGCCCTGATCTTCAACAAGATGGGGATCGATACAGAAGCCGTTCTGAAGGCTGCAGGCAGCAAGTGGAATTTCTTGCCTTTCCGCCCGGGCCTGGTGGGCGGCCATTGTATCGGTGTCGATCCCTATTACCTCACGCATAAAGCCCAGGCAATTGGCTATCACCCCGAAATCATCCTCGCAGGACGGCGACTCAACGACAGCATGGGGACCTATGTCGTAGCGCAACTGGTCAAGGCGATGACCAAGAAGCGCATACAGGTCGAAGGCGCCAAGGTGCTGGTGATGGGCTTTACCTTCAAGGAAAACTGTCCGGATCTGCGCAACACCAGAGTCGTGGATATTGTTGCCGAACTCAAGGACTATAACTGTGAGGTCGACGTCTACGATCCTTGGGTCACCACCGAAGAAGCCGAGCATGAGTACGGCATCACTCCGATCGCTGCTCCTCACCCCGGTAGCTACGATGCCATCATCCTTGCAGTGGCTCACCAACAATTCAAGGAAATGGGAGCACAAGCGATCCGCGCCCTCGGCAAGACCAGCACTGTCTTATACGACCTGAAATATGTGCTCAGCACGACTGAATCAGATTTGAGGCTGTAATGACAAGCGCTTACGAGACGTTGCAGCAAGAACTCCCCCTGGCCCCGCGAACCTGGCTGGTCACGGGTGTGGCCGGATTCATCGGCAGCAACCTGCTGGAGACGCTGCTCAAGCTGAACCAGCGCGTCGTTGGCCTCGACAACTTCAGTACCGGTTTCCAACACAACCTTGATGAAGTCAAAGCGCTGGTGACTCCGGAGCAATGGGCGAATTTCCGCTTTATCGAGGGCGACATTCGCAAGCTGGACGACTGCCGCGCGGCCATGCATCACGAGGCCCTCGACAGCAATACCGTTGAATATGTACTGCACCAGGCTGCACTAGGTTCAGTACCGCGCAGTATTGAAGACCCGATCACCACCAATCAGAACAATATCGACGGTTTCCTCAATATGCTGGTTGCTGCGCGAGATGCGCGCGTCAAACGCTTCGTGTACGCGGCCAGCAGTTCGACCTACGGTGACCACCCTGGCCTGCCCAAGGTGGAAGACCGGATCGGCAAACCACTCTCCCCGTATGCGGTTACGAAGTTCGTCAACGAGCTCTACGCCGACGTGTTCGCGCGGACCTATGGCTTGCAAACCATAGGTCTGCGTTACTTCAATATTTTTGGACGCCGACAGAACCCGGATGGAGCCTACGCTGCGGTGATTCCCAAGTGGATCGCTTCAGCCATCAAGGGTGAGCAGATTTACATCAACGGCGACGGCGAAACAAGTCGGGATTTCTGCTACGTCGACAATGCAATCCAGGCCAATCTGCTGGCCGCATGCACCCTCCAGGATGAGGCGGCCAATCAAGTCTACAACGTGGCTGTGGGTGATCGCACGACGCTCAAGGAGCTCTACGAGTTCCTGCGAGACAATCTCAGTGTCACCTTCCCTCATCTCAGGGACGCTCAGCCCATCTTCCGGGAGTTCAGAGCAGGAGACGTCCGACATTCCCTAGCCGACATCGGCAAGGGCAGGCGCCTGTTGGGCTATGAACCCAGCCACAGGATTGGCCGTGGCCTGAAGGAATCCATGAACTGGTACGTACAGCAACTGCGCAATCAAGGCGTAGAAAACCGATAGGCGGAGAAAAAGTTAATGAATAATTATCCCAAGATTACAGGCCGAAAAATCAGGATCGGTATCGTCGGCTGCGGTCGCATATCGAAGAACCATTTTGGATCGATCGAGAAACATGCTGATGAGATGGAGTTGATTGCTATCTGCGATATCGATCCGATCACCTTGGCCGAACATGCGGAAAAATACAATGTGCCGGCCTATAGCACCATGGAAGAAATGCTCGAAAAAGAGCAACTCGATCTGGTAGCACTGTGTACACCCAGCGGAAGCCATCCGGAACAAACGGTGCTGGCGGCCAAGCATCGTATCCACGTCATGACTGAAAAGCCCATGGCCACGCGCTGGAAAGATGGCGTGAGAATGGTAAAGGCATGTGATGAGGCCGGCGTTCACCTGTTTGTAGTCAAACAGAACCGCCGCAACACGACACTTCAGTTGCTCAAGCGCGCCGTCACCGAGAAGCGCTTCGGCAAGATTCATATGGTCCACCTGAACGTCTTCTGGACACGCCCGCAGTCGTATTACGACCAGGGCAACGGTTGGCGCGGAACCTGGGAGTTCGATGGCGGAGCGTTCATGAACCAGGCGAGCCACTATGTAGACTTGCTGGACTGGCTTATCGGCCCCGTAGAGAAAGTCCAGGCCATGATGAGCACCACCCGGGACATCGAGGTGGAGGACACAGGCGTACTCAACGTCAAATGGCGTAACGGCGCATTGGGTTCCATGAGCGTCACCATGCTGACCTACCCAAAAAATCTTGAGGGCAGCATCACCATCCTGGGCGAGAAAGGTACCGTACGGGTGGGCGGCGTGGCAGTCAATGACATCCAGCTGTGGCAATTCGAAGAACCCAGAGACTATGATCATCAGATCCAGGAAGCGAACTACGAGACCACGTCGGTCTATGGGTTCGGCCATCCTCTGTATTACAAGAACGTCATCGACGTCATGCGCGGATCGGCTGCCCCCGAAACCGACGGCCGTGAAGGGCTAAAGTCGCTGGAGTTGCTCATCGCCGCTTATTTGTCGGCGCGCGATGGAACCACGGTATCCCTTCCACTGGAATATTGATCTATGACCTATCAAGCTCATGAAACTGCGCTCGTTGATGAGGGCGCGCAGATCGGTGACGCAACACGAATATGGCATTGGGCGCACATCTGCTCTGGAGCCCGTATCGGAGAGCGTTGTTCGTTTGGCCAGAACGTCTTTGTCGGCAATGACGTTCTGATCGGCAACAATGTCAAAGTGCAGAACAACGTCTCCATCTATGATGCAGTCACCCTGGAAGATGACGTCTTCTGTGGGCCAAGTATGGTCTTTACCAACGTCAACAATCCGCGCTCGGCAGTCAGCCGCAAGCATGAGTATCGCCGGACACTGGTAAGGCGCGGGGCATCCATCGGCGCCAATGCCACCATCGTTTGCGGGCATGAGATAGGCGAATATGCCTTCATCGGCGCCGGAGCTGTCGTCACGCGTGACGTGCCAGCCTATGCACTGATGGTCGGAACACCTGCACGCCGCATCGGCTGGATGTGCCGTTGCGGCGAACGTCTATCCACTACGGAGAACGTAGCCATCTGCAGCGAATGCAACTCCCGATATCAAATCAGCGATTCCTCCTGCGAGCCACTATGAGCCAAAAGATCGACTTCATCGACCTGAAATCCCAATATCGCGCCCTGAAGGATGCGATCGATTCTCGCATTCAGAAAGTGCTGGATCACGGTCAGTACATCATGGGCCCAGAAGTTCGAGAGCTGGAAGCTGCGCTGGAAGCGCATACGGGCGCTAAACATTGCATTACCGTAGCAAGCGGTACAGAGGCGCTCCTGATTAGCCTGATGGCGCTCGACATCAAACCCGGTGATGAAATCATCACCACTCCTTTCACCTTCGTCGCCACCGCCGAAGTCATGGTGCTGCTGGGCGCCAAGCCGGTGTTCGTGGACGTGGAGCCGGATACGGGCAATATCGACGTCCGCCTGATCGAAGCCAGGATCACCTCCAAGACAAAAGCAATCATGCCCGTAAGCCTGTACGGCCAGGCTGCGGATATGGACGAAATCAACGCCATTGCGGCGCGCCACGGCAATCTCCCCGTCATCGAGGATGCCGCACAGAGCTTCGGAGCGACCTACAAGGGACGCAAGAGCGGGAATCTGTCCAGCATAGGATGCACCAGTTTCTTCCCAAGCAAGCCGTTGGGATGCTATGGAGACGGCGGAGCGATTTTTACCAATGACGATGCAATCGCCCTCGCTTGCCGTCAAATCCGCGTCCACGGGCAGAGTCAGCGCTACGTCCATACGCGCGTTGGCGTAGGTGGTCGCATGGATACCCTGCAATGTGCCATCGTACTAGCAAAACTCGAACGTTTTGACTGGGAGATTGAACAACGCCTTGCCCTGGGCAGCCGCTACAATTCGCTCCTCGATGCGGCAGGAATCGCGCGCATCCAACAGCGCCCGGACCGCGACAGCGTATTTGCTCAATACACTGTGCTGCTCGACAATCGTGAAGCAGTGCAGGCAGCGTTGCAGAGTGCAGGCATTCCAACCGCGGTGCATTACCCGGTCCCGCTGAACCGACAACCGGCGTACAGGCATCTCGGCGATCCCGACCAGACTCCAGTAGCGGATCAACTTGCCGCCCGGGTAATGTCGCTGCCGATGTCACCGGACCTTGAGCACACCGCGCAAGATTCCATCGTTGCTGCGCTGCGCAGCGTATAAATTCGACCGGATGCAGTTCAGCCTTCTCTGGCGCGCTGTGAGTAGCGCCAACTTCGTGATCACACTTTATTGAAGGGATACGTCAAATGGATTTGACTGGTAAGAAAATCGTTGTTATCGGCGGAGCAGGCCTCATCGGCTCCCACACGGTGGATCACCTGGTAAAGGAAGATGTCAAGGAAATCCTGATTTATGACAACTTCCTGCGCGGCAGCCGCGAAAATCTGCAGAACGCGCTGAAAGACCCACGCGTCAAGATCTACGATGTGGGCGGTGACATCATGCAGACCGACATCCTGCAATCCGCACTGGAAGGCGCGGACGGCGTCTTCCACCTTGCAGCGCTTTGGCTGTTGCAATGCCACGAATACCCCCGCAGCGCTTTCGATGTCAACGTCCGCGGCACCTTCAATGTCATGGAAGCCTGCGTGGCCAAGGGCGTCAAGCGACTGGTCTACTCGTCGTCTGCCTCGGTCTATGGCGACGCAGTACGCGAACCCATGGACGAAGACCACCCGTACAACAACAAGAATTTCTATGGCGCAACCAAGATCGCCGGCGAGACCATGCTGCGCTCGTTCCATCATCGCTATGGTCTGAACTATGTCGGTCTGCGCTACATGAATGTCTATGGCCCACGCCAGGATTACCATGGCGCCTACATCGCCGTGATCATGAAAATGCTGGACGCAATCGACAAAGGAGAAAGCCCGACCATCATGGGTGACGGTTCGGAAGCGTTCGACTTCGTCGCAGTGGAAGACTGTGGCCTTGCCAACGTATGCGCCATGAAGGCTGAAACTGCTGACCAGTATTACAACGTCGGCACCGGCAAGCGCACCTCGCTCAAGGAACTGGCCGAGTTGCTCCTCGAAATCACTGGTTGCGACAAGCCCATCACTTTCGCCCCGCGTAGCCAGGCCACCCTTGTGCGTAACCGCATCGGCTGCCCCAAGAAGGCCTCGTCGGAAATTGGCTTCACGGCTACCATCGACCTGCGCGAAGGCCTCAAACGTCTTATTGAGTGGCGTGCGAATCACAAGGCAGAAGTCGCCGTACGCCGCCAAGCAGTGGGGTTGTCCGCATGAGTACTCCTACCAAGATGAATGTCCCTATCGCACGTACCAGTCTCACCGAGGCCGAGATCCAGAGTGTATTGACGCCGCTGTCCAACGGTTGGCTGGTCCAGGGACCAAAGGTCCGCGAATTCGAAGAAAGATGGTCGGCCTTCACCGGTGCGCGCCATTCCATCGCAGTCACGTCCTGTACCACCGCTCTGCACCTGTCGCTGGCTGCACTGGGTTTTGGTCCAGGAGACGAGGCCATCGTTCCGGCATTCACCTGGATCGCGACAGCCAATGTGATCGAACACCTTGGCGGCAAGGTTGTGTTCTGCGACATTGATCTGAATACGTTCAATCTGGATGTGGCAGCCTTGCGCACGAAGATCACCTCCCGCACCAAGGCGATCCTGCCCGTCCACCTGTTCGGCCTGGCTGCAGAAATGGATCAGATCAACGAAGTCGCCAAGCAGCATGGCCTGTGGGTCGTGGAAGACGCAGCATGCGGCTTCGGCAGCCGCTACCACGGCAAGCACGTCGGCGTGCTAGGCGACACCGGATGCTTCAGCTTCCATCCTCGTAAAGCCATCACCACCGGGGAAGGCGGCATGATCACGACCGACAATGACGCCCTGGCCGAGAAGCTGCGCCGCCTGCGTGACCACGGCGCCGCCATGACCGATCTCCAGCGGCATCTGGGCGCTCGCCCGTACCTGCTGGCAGACCATCCTGACGCCGGCTACAACCAGCGCATGACTGATATCCAGGCAGCCCTGGGCGCAGCCCAGATGGAGCGGGCCGATGACATCATCGCAGAGCGCCGCCGCCTGGCCGAGCGCTATGATGCAGCGTTCGCAGACCTCTCCTGGCTCCGTACGCCAGCGCATGTGGAAGGCCTGGAACATGGCTACCAGAGTTATCCGTGCCTGTTCCAGCCTGAACCGGTCAATGCCGATTCCATCGAACGCATCAATGCCGCGCGCAATGCCTGGATGGATTCGCTTCAGCAAGCAGGTATTTCGACCCGACCTGCAACGCACGCGGTTCACATGTTGACCTTCTATCGCGAGAAGTACGCACTCAAGCCCGCTGATTTCCCCAACGCCTGGGCTGCCAATGATTGCAGCATCTCGCTTCCCCTGTTCCATGGCATGACGCAGGCGGAACAGGACTTCGTGATCGAGCAGGTACGGGGCCGTCAAATCTGATGTGCGGCATCACTGGCCTGATCAATTTCGACGGCAGCCCCGTCGCGCCCGAGGTACTGAAGCGCATGACCAACGCGATCATGCATCGCGGACCGGATGGCGAAGGACATTGGATTGAGGGCAATGTCGGGCTGGGGCATCGAAGGCTGTCCATCATCGACCTGTCCTCGGCCGGGCATCAACCGATGATCAGCACCGATCATCGGTTTCTGCTGACCTACAACGGGGAAATCTACAACTATCGCGAGCTGCGCACCGAACTGGAAGCCTTGGGCTACTGGTTCCGTTCGCAGACCGACACAGAGGTAGTCCTGCATGCATTAGCGTGCTGGGGACGCGACGCTCTGCTTCGTTTTAATGGCATGTTCGCCCTGGCGCTCTGGGACCGCAAAGAGCGCGAGCTCCTGTTGGCGCGAGATCGGTATGGTATCAAGCCGCTCTACTATGCGCGTCAGGCAGGCTGCCTGGCTTTCGGGTCAGAACAGAAAGCCATCACCGCGGTACCAGCCTTCCAGCGCAAGCTGGATCTGCCGGCGCTGCTCGAGTATTTCACGTTCCAGAACATCTTCACTGATCGTACGCTGCTGGAAGATGTACGCATCCTCCCCGCCGGCCATTATGCAGTTCTCAAGCAAGGCCAGAACGATCTGAAACTATTCAGGTATTGGGACTACCGGTTCCGCGAACCAGAGGTTGCAGCTGATAAACAAGCCTACCTGGAGGAGCTGGACCGCCTTTTCAAGCAGGCAGTCAACCGACAACTGGTCAGTGACGTCGAATTGGGCGCATATCTTAGCGGTGGGATGGACAGCGGATCGATCACCGCCATCGCATCAAAGTCCTTCCCGAATCTGAAGACCTTCACATGCGGCTTCGATCTCAGTTCCGCCTCGGGCATCGAGCTGGCCTTTGATGAGCGTACCAAAGCCGAAGCCATGTCTGCACGCTTCAAGACTGAGCACTATGAGATGGTGCTCAAGGCCGGCGATATGGAGCGCTGTCTCCCACGACTTGCATGGCACCTGGAGGAACCGCGGGTAGGACAGAGCTATCCCAATTACTACGCGGCAAAACTGGCTGGCAAGTTCGTCAAGGTGGTCTTGTCTGGTAGCGGTGGGGACGAGCTCTTCGGCGGCTATCCGTGGCGCTATTACCGTGCTGCCATGAGCCAGGACTTCGAACATTACGTTGATCAGTATTATCTTTACTGGCAGAGGCTGGTAGATAACCGGCACCTGAAGCAGATGTTTGCTCCAGTGAAGCAGCAGGTCGACGGAGTATGGACGCGCGACATCTTCCGTGACGTGTTCGCCACTCACGACAATGCGCTGGATCGTCCCGAAGACTATATCAATCATTCACTCTACTTCGAAGCGAAGACATTCCTGCACGGGCTGTTCGTGGTGGAAGACAAGCTTTCCATGGCGCACGGGCTGGAGAGCCGTGTTCCATTCATGGACAACGATCTGGTTGATTTTGCCATGCAATGTCCTGTGAACCTCAAGCTCAACAACCTCGCAGAGGTATTGCGCATCAACGAAAACGATGTCGGCGACAAGCAAACGGCCTTCTTCCAGAAGACCAACGACGGCAAGCAGCTGCTGCGGGACATGATGGCTCGCTATATACCCGACGACGTCACCAAGGCGGAGAAACAAGGTTTCTCCTCGCCAGACGCCAGCTGGTTCAAGGGCGACAGCATTGAATTCGTGAAACGCACACTGCTCAACGAGAACTCCGATATCTATGGGGTGCTTGACTATGGCGCCGTCAGGCCCTTGGTCGAGCAGCATCTGAAGGGCGAGCAGAATCGTAGACTACTGATCTGGTCTCTACTGAACGTGGATGAATGGATGAAGGTCTCTTTATGAGCACGTCAAACACCCCCGCAGACTCATCAACGCCATCTGCTCCCGATATGGGCCAGCCGTCAGATCTCATTTCTGATTTACGGGCTTTGTTCACCCGCGAAATGGAGGTAGTACGGAACCAGTGGAATCGGGCCCTGCCTTTCGCCGACTATATCGTAGACCGCTGGGAAAAAGCCCGCCTTCTTGGATTCGGTGAGGGTAGCAGCGTCTATGACAGCGCGCTGATCCTGGGAAATGTAAAGGTAGGAGCCCATACCTGGATTGGCCCATTTACCGTACTTGACGGATCAGGTGGCCTGGAAATCGGGGCATACTGCTCTGTCAGCGCGGGGGTACAGATATACACCCACGATACTGTACAGTGGGCTGTCAGCGGTGGGAAACGGGGACCTGAGCGCGCAACTGTTCGCATCGGAAACCGCTGCTATATCGGCCCCAACGTAATCATCAGCAAAGGAGTATCTATTGGTGACGGTTGCGTGATAGGCGCCAATAGCTTCGTCAATCGTGATATTCCCTCAGGTATGAAGGCATGGGGCAGCCCGGCCCGCTTGCGTGGGCCGGTCCCTCATCCAGAAGAAAGTTGAACGTGCTGCAAAATCCTGATATCAGCCAAGTCGATCTTAAAATCTGTTCTCGCTGCATCTACGATGAGCGAGTACCTGCCATCCACTTCGATGATCAAGGCGTATGCAACTATTGCCGCCAGGTAGAGAGCCTGATCAATCAGTACGGTACGGGCCGTCCGAAAGGTGAAGCCGAGTTTGCCCGCATTCTCGATGATATTCGCCGCGATGGGCGAGGCAAGCAATATGATTGCATCGTCGGCGTGAGCGGTGGTACAGACTCATCCTACCTTGTCCACCTCGCCAAGCAATGGGGCTTGCGACCGCTTGCGGTGCACTATGACAATACATGGAACTCCGCCATTGCCACCATGAATATCCACAAGGTCCTCGACGGCCTGGGTGTGGATTTATATACCCACGTGGTGGCCAACAAGGAGGCAGATGACATCTTCCGGTCGTTCTTTCTCTCCGGCGTCGCAGAAATTGAGGCATCAACCGACCTGGGTTATGCCTATCTGCTGCGCAAGGTGGCGGCCAAGTATTCGATCAAGTACATCCTGGAGGGCCACTCGTTCGTTGAAGAGGGCATCACTCCTCTGGGACGAAACTATTTTGACGGACGCTATATTCAGGCTATTCACCAGCAGTTCGGATCCATGCCGATGAAGACATATCCGCTGATGACGTTTTCGCGCTTCCTGAAGTCTGCATTGTTCAATCAGGTGAAATTCATCCGGCCGCTTTGGTATCTAAATTACTCCAAGGAAGACGCAAAGAAGTTTCTCTCCGAAACATTCGGATGGCGCTACTACGGTGGACATCATCTGGAGAACCGTATGACCGCCTTCTATCACGGTGTCTACCTACCGCAAAAATTCGGTGGCGACATGCGCAACAATACGCTTTCGGCGCGTGCACGAAACGGCAACATGTCGCGTGAGCAAGCATGGGCCGAATATAACTCGCCCCCGTTGGTCGAAGATGAACTGGTCAGCTATTTCAAAAAACGTCTCGGCCTGAGCGATAAGATGTATGAACAGATCATGCAAGCGCCAGCCAAGAACTGGACACAGTATCCCACCTACAAGAAACGGTTCGAGCGCCTGCGACCGCTCTTCTACATGCTTGCCAAGGCGAACCTCGTCCCGATGAGCTTCTATCTCAAGTACTGTTTCCCAGCCAAAGCTCCAACATGATTACCATCGTCAACTACGGAATGGGAAACCTTGGTTCCTTGCTGAACATGTTCAAGCGTATCGGGGTCAAGGCACGTATCGAATCCGATCCCGAGGCCGTCCGGGATGCAGAGAAGCTTGTGCTCCCAGGCGTCGGCGCCTTTGATGCGGCCATGCATAGAATAAATGAGACTCCAGGGCTGCGTGCAGCACTGGACCACAAAGCGCTGATAGAGTGTGTTCCTGTGATCGGCGTTTGCCTGGGGATGCAGTTGCTCACCCGCTCCAGCGAGGAAGGCAAGTTGCCCGGCCTTGGCTGGATTGACGGGGAGGCTATACGCTTCCCGCGAATTGATGGTCTCAAAGTACCCCATATGGGCTGGAATGTAGCGCATCCCGCCACGCCAAGTGCGCTCACCAACGATATAGGCATCGAGCCACGCTACTACTTCGTGCACTCTTATTTCGTGAAGGTCGACAATCCGGTGCATTCGCTGATGCGTACGCAGTATGGAGTCGAGTTCGATTCGGCGATTGGCCGTGACAATATTTATGGCGCGCAATTTCACCCGGAAAAGAGCCATCGCTTTGGCATGAAAATCCTACAGAATTTCGCGGAGCTCTGAATATGCTGCGTACCCGAGTTATTCCAGCGCTGCTGTTGCAACATGAGAGTCTAGTGAAGACCCAGAGGTTTTCTACGTTTGATTATGTGGGAGACCCCTGCAACACGGTCCGAATCTTTAACGAGCTCGAAGTAGACGAACTCTTTTTCCTCGACATCGCAGCTTCGCGCGAAAAGAAAGGGCCAAACCTTCAACTGCTGGCTGATATTGCCAATGAATGTTTCATGCCGCTCGGTTATGGCGGAGGGATCCGGAGCCTGGAAGATGCTCGTTCAGTCTTCAGTATCGGGTTCGAGAAAGTGGTGGTGAATACCCACGCCCTGGAAAATCCGAGCCTTATCAGCGAGATCGCAACCGAATACGGCAGTCAGGCCGTGGTCGTATCCGTCGATGTAAAGGGGGGCGTGCTCGGGGGCCAGACGGTGCGTAGCCACAGCGGGCGGCATAATACCGGGCGCGACCCCGTCGCTTGGGCGCAGGAAGCCGAACGGCTGGGCGCTGGCGAACTCTTTTTGACAGCCATTGACCGCGAGGGAACGTGGTCCGGTTTTGACATGGAACTGGTCAAGAAAGTCACCGATGCGGTCAGCATTCCTGTGATCGCGCATGGTGGAGCCGGCAGCCTCGCCGATATCGGCAAGGTGGTCAAGCAAGCTGGGGCGTCTGCCGTGGCACTTGGCAGTATGGTGGTTTACCAGAAGCAGGGGAATGGCATCCTGGTGCATTTCCCCGAAACAAAAGAGCTAGAGGCTACCCTGGCATGAAGGCGGAATTCGAATTTACATTTGCCAAGCTCGAAGCCCAATACCGGCAAGCTCTCGATGCTGGCTATGCATTCCTCACTTGTGAGCAATATGCCCGCGAAAAGGACTTGCTTCCTCCACTGACAGTGGTCAATAGAGTAGACATCGATTTTTCGGCGAAAAAGGCGGATCGTCTTAGGGATATATATGACCGTCTTGGTATAAAGGCCTCGTTCTTTGTTCGCCTGCATGCGCCCGAATACAATCCATTCTCCTTTGAAAACTACCGCGTACTCAAGGCGATCCGTGATAGCGGCCACGAAATCGGCTACCACAGCGAAATCGTAGATCAGTCGGCCATCTGGAATGAAGACGCATCGGCGTGCCTGCGGCGTGATATCGATATCCTCAATCGCATGCTGGACATCGACATTCAAGGCGTCGCCAGCCACGGTGGGATGACCGGGCTGAACAACCTCGATTTCTGGAAAAATCACATACCCGATGAGTTTAGCCTGAAGTACGAAGCCTACGACAACGGTGAACGATTCAATCTTTTCAATCGATCACTTTATATCAGCGACTCTGAATGGACGCGCTGGAAATGTTATGAGAACGGAATTCTCCGGGACGGCGACCGTCGCAGCTTCGGCGAACATGTTACCGAGCGGCCTCCACTGATTTATCTGCTGATTCACTCCGACACCTATTTCGACAAGCACTTCTATGAATGAATTGCGCGCGTCTGATATTGCCCGCGCTCTCGGCGCCGCACTGAGCGGGCCGGATCTGGTCATCAGGGGCGTATCGTCCCTGTCAAATCCTCGTGCCGGCACCCTCAGCTTCCGTATCAGCGATTGGGATGCTCGACATCTACCCCGTCCGATATTGATACTGGCGTCCGCAACGCCTTCTGGCGAGGCAGAGGGGCTCAGTGTCATCATCACTCCCCATCCGCGCCAGGCCTATGCGCACATCGTGGAGCAACTGCTGGCGCCAACTGTGCCCGGCATCGCATCAAGCGCGCTGATAGGAAACTCGGTGACCATCGCTCCAGGAGTAAGCATAGGCGAGGGCGTCATCATCGAAGATGACGTGCAGATCGGTGAGAACACGCGTATCGAGACCGGAGCATTAATTGGCCGTGGCTCACGTATCGGGGCCCGCAGCCGCATCGGCGCCCGCACCGTGATCGGCAATGAAGGCTTGGGCAGTTTCGAGACGGCCGATGGACAATTGCGCAATGTGCGCCATCTGGGCAATGTGCGCATTGGCGATGACGTGGAGATCGGCGCCTTGTGCGCAGTGGGACGTGGCACCATAGACGATACTGTCATCGGCAACAACACCCATATCGGTCCGCAGGTCAATATCGGGCACAACAGCGTGATCGGCGTGCGTTGCCAGATCGCTGGGCGCAGCCACTTGAGTGGAAGCGTCGTTATCGAAGATGAGGCTAAGCTATGGGCGAACTGCACGCTCAAGGACGGAGTACGTATCGGAGCCGGCGCAACCGTAGGCATGGGGGCTCTCGTCAATCATGATGTACTTCCGGGCCAGACAGTCGCTACGCTACCAGCGATCAGGTTGCAGAAGCTGGCGCAATTCGTACACAATTTCAAATGGGGACGCTAATGAGCATCCAACGATACCCTCTCACGCTGTCCTTCAAAGGTGAGCGTGATTATATTCAGGGACCCGATATATTCGACGCGGTAATTCAAGCGCTGTGCGCAGGTGCGGAAACGACCCGAGTTGCGCAGATTGATGTCGCGTTTCATCGACTGGCCCGTCACGCAGTGGAACTGATCAATGACGATCAGGGGAGCGCCATGGATCCTGTGGCGATATGTCAGTACAGTATCGACGGCGTACGCCGCCAGGCTTTCGTGGTCGAGACAGGGACAGAGATTGTCGAGCGCCATCCTTATCCTGAAGAAGACATCATCGAGCGGATGAGTATTGATACTGACCAGCGGACCTGTGCTCTCGACATTGATCTGCCTTTTACGGACATGGAGCTGTGGGTCTCCATGACCAAGGCGCTGCACAAAGCGCTCTTTCCAGAACTCAACGGCAAATGGCTATTCGTCCGCGCCCGCTTCGAGCACTATGCCCCGGATGCAAAAGGTTTTCGCACACTGGCATTCAAGTCCAACTTCAACAATAAACTGACCCGTTGCGAAGCAATGCGCGATGGCGTCAAGGTTGGTGAAATCTACTTCAGCATCGTGTGACGCCATGGCTATCGGAATCAAGGACATCGCGGCATATCTGCCTTCCGGACGGGAATCCAATCTCGATCTTGCAAGCCGGTTCGACGTAACAGAAGATTTCCTCGCCAACAAGATCGGTGTGGTCCATCGTACGACGCGCTCGCCGGGTCAAGAAACCAGCGACATGGCCTTTGAGGCCCTGGAACAGTTGCTGCGCCAAGGCAAGGTAGTGCGCGATGAAATCCAGGTCATGATCGTCGTGACCCAGAATCCAGATTCCCGCCTGCCCCACGTCTCTGGCTTGCTGCATGCGCGTGCAGCGCTGCCAAAACAGTGCGCGACCTTCGACCTTTCGCTTGGCTGCTCCGGATATGTCTATGGTCTTTCCGTATTGACCTCGTTCATGCAAGCCAACGGACTGGAGAAGGGTGTGCTGATCACCTGCGATCCCTACAGCAAGATCGTCGACCCCGAAGACAAGAACACCGTCCTGCTTTTTGGCGACGCCGCCACCGCTACCTTGGTGGGAGCCGACCCGGTGCTGGTCCCAGCCTCGTTCGACTTCGGATCACAAGGCGACGCCACCGGGGCACTTCACGAGCGCGACGGCCGCCTGCACATGAATGGCCGCGACGTATTCAACTTCGCTGCAACTGTGGTCCCGGGGAGCGTGACGGCCACACTTGAGAAGGCGGGGCTGGACCGTGAAGATATCGACGTCTATCTATTCCATCAAGGCAGTCGCTACATTGTTGAAACACTGACCAAGCGACTCAAACTGGATCCGGCAAAGGTCCGCATCGACATCAGCGACACCGGTAATACGGTATCGTCATCGATTCCCTTGCTATTAGCTAAAGAATTGCATAACACCAGCGCACAACGCATCCTGCTGTGCGGTTTCGGCGTAGGCCTGTCGTGGGCCAGCTGCATTTGTCAAAGAACGGAGAAAACTCATGGTAACCACTGAAACCATCATCAACATCATCAAAGAGTCGGGCCTGGCCCAGGATATTTCCGCCTTTGATCCCGAAAAAACGTTCAAGCAGAACGGCATTGATTCTCTCGATGTATTTACGGTGCTGCTGACGATCGAAGAACAATTGAACGTCAAGTTCTCCGAACAGGAGTCCAACGAAATCCGTAGCGCGGCCGATATCGTCAAGCTCATCAATTCGCGCTGATACTGTTGAAGACGGCTCTCGGCATCAACACGAATTACGAAACATATCCTCGCAGTCCTTGAACGGTGTTGCCGGCCTGCCCGCGCCGGCATCTTCGTTGTCTGAGCATCCCCCCCTTGAAAATCATCAATCCCGCCAAGCTTGCCCAACACGAACGTCTCTCCTTCCTGTTCAAGGATTCCGTCGTCTATGGCGGAGCCATGGCCGTCAGTCGCGCGTTCTCCCTGATCACGTTTCCTTTGGTTGCGCGCCACTTGTCGGTGGCCGAATATGGCACGCTGGACCTGTTTCTTGTGCTCGCGGGCTTCCTGGTAACCACACTGATCTTCGGACAGGATTCGGCGGTCGGACGTTTTTTCTACGACTATGAAGACTTGGAGCAGCGCAAGCAGGTCATCTCGCAATCCCTGGTGATCCAGGCTGTCGTCTGTCTCGGCGCCGTCGTGCTCCTATTCTTGCTGTCCGGTCGGGTCGCGACACTGGTCTCGACTGCCGACGGCTCAACACGCTACTTCAATATCGTCCTCGCGCAGGTGCCATTCACGTTGGCGATCAACTTCGCCCAAAACCTGTTGAAGTGGACTTTTTCGCGGCGCGCTTTCCTGATCATGTCGATCGGATATTCGGCGGCGCAGGCAAGTGGCCTGGCGATCGCCGTCTTCCTGTTCGATGTCAGCACGGAGACGGTATTGGTAGTCAACCTGATCACCAACATGCTATTTGGCGTGCTAGGGTTGTTCATGGTCCGCACTTGGCTGGTGCGGCCAAGGAGTCTGTATCTTGCCAGGGATTTGCTACGCTTCGCGCTTCCTATCGGCATCATCTGCATGCTGGGTGCAGCGGTTCCCATGCTGGAACGTCAATCGGTGGAAAAGCTGCTGGGTGTGGAAGGACTTGGACTGTATGCGGCCGGCTCCAAACTGGCGATGTTGCTGACCCTCGTCATTGGCTCCTTCCAGACGGCCTGGGCCCCTTTCTCAACAGCGATTCATCGCGAGCAGGATGCCGCACAGACCTACAACCTCGTCCTGGGTTTCTTCTCGCTGCTGGTCTGCGTCTTGACCATGATGCTTGATAGCGTGGCCACACCCCTGCTGACCCTGCTGGCCTCGCAACGTTATGCTGGCGCTACCGTGGTGGTGTTTCCACTGGCCATGGCAACCGCAGTACAGTCAATCAGCTGGGTGACGGAGATCGGCATCGGGCTGTCGAAGCGGACCTCCTGTAGCGTATATCCCCACTTGATCTATATCGCCGCCATCGCTGGCGCAATGTTACTTCTGATTCCATTGCTAGGATTGGCCGGTGCAGCGCTGTCAATGATGGTGGCGCAAATCCTGCGCTCCGTTACAGCCAGCTGGCTGGCACAGCGCGTCTATCCGCTGCCCTGGATCTATGGCTGGGTCGTCAAAGTGGTTGCCTGTACATTTGTCACCGGCCTTCTCGCGCACGGCGTCCTGGCAAGATGGATAGGATCGTGGAGTGTCGCGCCGCTCTACCTGCTTGCCAGCACGGCGTTGTGTGTCTACTTTTGGCGCAGGCAACTGAGCTCTTCGGCAAAGATGCGCATCGCCTCCATGCTGTCACGCGCCGACAAATAAAACTCCATCTAGTAAAGTACATCCCTCCGAATGAAAATCGGTCTTATTGGAAACATGAACAATAACAACTTCGCGTTGTTGCGCCATCTGCTGGATCTGGGTGCAGACGCTGAGTTGCTGCTCATGGCCGATGATGGGATCGGCGCCCTGGCACATTTTTCACCTGAAAGCGACACCTGGGACCTCAGCCGCTGGGCTGCGCGCATTCGACAGCTTGACGCTCCCAACCGGTTCATCTCGGCAATCGGAAACGAGTTTCCCTGGAACCTCATGTTCTGGGCGAAGCACGTACTGTCCGTGGCGCGCGGCAATTCCCACCCCGCACTAACCCGCCCGCTCTCTCCTTCCCGGCTGCGCAGATCGCTGCGCCCCTACGAGCGCCTAGTCGGCTCCGGGATAGCACCTGCGTTGCTGATGTCGGCCGGGCGCCGCCTGGACGTGTTCTACCCATATTCTTCTGGTGTCGAATGGGTCGGCGACCCCGACGTGACTGCATTGATGAAGGGTCAAGACCGGCTCAAGCGCGCCGGCGCTCTCCGCGTGCGCGACAAACAGATCGCTGGCATACGGGCCTCCAGGCATGTCGTTTCCAGCGACATCGGCTACACGGCCAACGTCTTTGCAGAGATGGGGATTTCCCCCCTTCTCATGCAATTGCCGATGCTCTACAAGGAAGCGTCGCCGGCCACTTACCCTCCGCAACTTTCTGCACTATTGGAGCAATTGAGTCATTACGACCTGCGCTTCATCTCGCATGCCCGACATCGCTGGTGCAATACCGGCGATTTCCCGGATGACGAGTGGGAATTCAGGTACTCGAAGCATAACAACTGGATCATCCATGCCTTCGCGCAGTTCCGGCGACAGCGTCCGCATGTGCGCTCAGTACTGGTCTTGCTTGACTATGGTACCGACGCGCCCAAGTCCAGACTGCTTTGCCAGGAATTGGGAATCTCGGATAACGTGCTGTGGATAGAACGTATGCCGCGCATGCAACTGCTGGAAGTCATCAATGCCTGTGATGTAGGAATCGGAGAATTTTATTCCATGCCTCGCATGATCTGGGGCGGCACAGCCCTCGAGATCCTGGCATGTGCAAAACCGCTGGTGCAGGGCTTTGTTTTTGACGACGGTGAATTCCAGTCTCTTTACAGCTCTGCACCACCACCAATGTGTGGCGTACGCACCCAGGAAGATCTGGCGCGCTGGCTACTGCAACTTGGCGACAGCCCCTCGTTGCGCTCGAGGCTAGGAGAAGAAGGACTAGGTTGGTTCGATAGCTACAACGGCCGCGGACTTGCCCGTCAATGGCTTGATCTGATCGCGGCTTAACCACGGTGAACGCGCCTAACAATCAACAAGTATGAGAGAGATTCACTTATGTGTGGAATAGCAGGCATCCTGATGAACCAGGCTGCGTTGCCCGACGTATCGGTACTGCGCGCCATGGCTGCCTCCATGGCATTCCGTGGCCCGGACGACGAAGGCATTCACGTCGCACCATCCATTGGCCTGGTGCATCGGCGTCTGTCAATCCGCGACCTCAGTTCTGCCGGCCACTGCCCCATGAGCACCGCCGATGGTCGTTATACCTTGGTCTTCAACGGCGAAATCTACAATTGGCGCGAACTGCGTGCTGAACTCGAGTCCATGGGACAGGTGTTCCATAGTCAGTCCGACACGGAAGTAGTGCTACAGGCTTATAACGCTTGGGGAACCGACGTAATAGCCAGGCTGGAGGGCATGTTCGCCCTCGCGGTCTGGGATGACCAGGCAGGCAGCTTGTTCCTGGCGCGTGATCGCATGGGCGAGAAGCCGCTGTACTATGCCCGGACTGACCAAGGGTTGGCCTTCAGCTCCTCGCCATCAGCCGTCCTGCACGCAACGGGGCCATTGCCGCTCGATCCGATGGGTATCGCCTGCCATCTTTCTCACACCTTCATACCGGCCACGCATACAGGCTGGGCCGGCCTGCGTGTGCTTGCTCCGGCCACCTGGCTGCTGGCGCATGCTGATGGACGCATCGAAGAGCGCCGCTACTGGGATTTCCCCCGGACATCGCCCAAGCCGATCGCCTGGGCAGATGCGCTATCCGAAGTCGAGTCTATTCTGGACGACAGTGTCCAGCGCACTTTGGACGCCGATGTCGAGGTCGGCGTATTCCTCAGCGGCGGCGTCGATTCATCACTGATCGCTGCCCTGGCCGCTCGGCACAACAAGCGGGTCAAGGCATTTTCGATTGGATTCGCTGAAGTCCAGTACAACGAGTTGCCTTACTCGGAGGCCGTCGCAAAGCATCTGGGTATCGAGCAGCACGTCCATATCGTCACTTGCGACGATATCATCGACGCCTTGCCTCATCTGGTCCGCCAATATGGGCAACCTTTCGGCGATGCATCGGCATTACCGACCTATCTGGTATCGCGGCTGGCGCGCCAACATGCAAAGGTCTGCCTCAGTGGCGATGGCGGCGATGAACTGTTCGGAGGCTACTGGCGCCTGCAGGCAGGCGTCTATGCCGCGCGTTATGGCGCCTTGGTTCCCGCGTGGCTGAGGCGCCATGCCGTGCCGGCCGTGGCTTCGCGTCTAGGCCGGCTCGGACAGCGCCTGGACGCGATGAACACCTTGTCCCTGGCCGAAGCCGGATCGGGATATACGAATTCGGAAAGCTGGTTCAATCATCTCCAGCAGGTCGCAGGTCCGAGCCTGTTGCCGGCCCTCGACATGGAGAAACTGGTCGCCGCACGAGTAGGCAAGGCGACAAATCGTCCCGAGGCCAGCATCGTGCAACGCCTGCTTTACGATGATATCCAGATTCAGTTCCCCGATGCCCTGCTGACAAAAGTGGATGTCGCCAGCATGGCGGCATCGCTGGAAGTACGCGAACCCTTCCTCACCCCGCGCCTGCTGGAATTCGCCTGGAGTCTGCCCGATCGCACCAAGCTGAAGTGGGGAAACCGCAAAGCCTTGCTCAAGGAAATCGCCGCCCGGCACGTACCAAGGGATGTCGTCTATCGCCCAAAGATGGGTTTCGCAAGCCCTCTGGACAAATGGTTCAAAGGGGAGCTGGGGGAGTACGGCGCCAGTCTGTTCGAACACAGCGTGGCAGTTACGTCCGGATATGTGGCCCCCGGGATATTTGAAACCACGCTGGCCCGGCACCGCCAGAGTGGTAAGGAAGCGACGCGGCTTTGGCTGCTGCTCTGGCTGGAGCTATGGTTCCGCACTCAACAGGCAGGCGCTGACGTGAAGGAAGCGTTGTGACCTCTCGGCGTCAGCGTCTTATCTATGTCGGCAATCTCGACTCCGTCCTGTTTCGCCAGCGAGTGGCCCGTGTTCAGGAGTTGCTCGGCCAGCCGTCCCATACGGTGCTTGATACCGGTCGTCGCAAACGGATTGATACGCTGCGATTCCTGATTGCCTGCGCCTGCCTGATGATCAAGGTCCTGCTATCTCCTGCGCCAGCAAAGATTCTCCTGCATGGCGCTTACAGTCCCGTACTGTGGTTGCTGCTGCTGCTGCGCAGAGTACACGTGGTTTCCATCCTGCAAGGCTCCGAACTCAATGTCGACTTCACCGGACTGCGCGCTCGCCTCATTACACTTATCTTGCGGCGCTCCGCGCTGGTGGTCTGCCGCAATGAGGCTCAACGCAAGCTCGCTGTCGAGCTAGGCGAAGCTCAACCCGAGCGCTGTGTAATCGTGAACTGGGGTCTTAAAGAGGAACTGTTCGACGTTCCTTTCCCGCCGCGCCAGGCAGAGCCTATCCTCATTTCCCCGCGCGCAACACAGCGCGAATACAATATTCAGGTCATTTTCGCCGCTGTAGCCAGACTCAAGAAGGAAGGTCAACGCTTCCGCTTTATCTACGTACGTTTCAATCCAACCTTTGCGCTGGACGACCTTAGTGCCGCAGACGAGGTTCTGGAAGCTCCGCCGCAGAATCTGTTGTGGACGAAAATAGCCCAAGCCGATCTATGCATCAGCGTACCGGACTATGACGGCTTGTCCAATACCATCCTGGAAACGCTGGCGCTTGGCTCGATGCCACTCTACAGTGAGCTTCCTCCCTACGCGTTTTTGAAGCAAGATGCCCGCCTGGGCATCAGCACGGAACTGGGCGACTCATTCGAACAGAATGTGCAGCGCTTACAAGAGACGATCAAGCACGCGCTCTCCCAACTTGACGAAATCCGCTCCGGCTCTCACTTTCGCCGCGACTTTGCTGAGACGCACTTCAGAACAGGCTCTGGGCTAGAACATATCATCGGAGCGTTACGTGTTTGAGCAGCGCAAAAAAGATGGCTGGCTGATGTTATGTCTGGCCACACTCGGCCTGGCGTACGCCTTCTATTCGTCCCTACCCATCCGGGATCCCTCCTCCGCGCTTTTTGGCAATGACGAGGGACTGTATCTTTCCTATGGCGCACGCGGCGCCATCATGTCGGAACTGAGGTACGGTCTGTTCTCACTGCTGGTCCGGATCTACTTCCTCATTGTGAGCGATCCATTCTGGGTGGCGGTGCTCCACAAGTCGCTCTCTCTGGCAGCATTCCTGCTCTTCCAACCCATGTTGGTGCGAAAGTATGGATATCGGCCCTTTGTACTCCTCTATCTCGCCTTCAGCTTTCTGAACGGGCATTTTTTACGCGATGGCCTGATTTTCCTTTTTGTCCTGCTGGCGGTCTCCTGTGCTGATTCAGGCAGCCTGATTCGCAGGTATCTCGCCCAGCTTCCGCTCGTACTGATTCGTCCCCAGGCACTGCTGCTCTTTTTCCCGCTTAGGATCTCGGTCATATTGGTGGCGTATTTCTTCCTGTTCATGCGCCATTTGTATGCGGCTGAGCATCCAGGAATCGACATGGCGTTATCAGAGGGCAATATTCATTTAATAAAAACAAGCACCCCTCTCACGCTGATCACCCTAGCCAATATCAATCCGCTGGCAAGCCTGAATTTTCATCTCAACAACGGAAGTTATCTGGAAGCCTGCCTGACGATATCTGGCTCGTTCTGCATGTTCCTTGTCTTCGCACAGATGACATTGGCGTTGCGTTGGACGCAATACCGGCACACCTATATTCCTCGCCTGTGGATGGGTGCGATTGGGATACTGATCATGTACGGTTCAATTGAACAGACAGTCGATAAGCGCGTTTTTATTTCGTTGTTCTCACCTTTTATTATCTTCGTCAATCCAACACTGATACGTGGACGCACCCTCGTCTGGCTGGTAGGTGTATGGGTCGCCATGCTGATCATCCGCATGCTCTTCGGAAATACCGGATAATTGCGGCCCGCGAAAACAACTGAACTCGATTATTTATGTGCGGCATAGCTGGCAGTTACTGGAAAAGCTCCGACCTCCAATCCAACATCAGGATGGAGCGCGCCTTGCAGATCATGCGGGAGCGCGGCCCCAATCACCAGGATTACCGCCGTCACGATATCGCTGGCGGTAGCGCCCTGCTTGGCCAGACTCGCCTGTCGGTCATCGATCTGTCGGAACAGGCAAGCCAGCCGATGTACTCGCCAGACGGCCGCTACGGGCTGATCTTCAACGGCGAAATATACAACTACATTGAATTGCGGGAAGAACTGGCGCGTTACGGCAGGAATTTCCACACTCAGTCCGACACCGAAGTCCTGCTTGCTGCATGGGAAGCATGGGGACAGGCGACACTACGACGTCTTACCGGCATGTTCGCCTTTGCCGTGTTCGACTTCCAGCTCCGGACCTGTACGCTCGTGCGCGATGCATTCGGCATCAAGCCATTGTTTTACGCATCCACGGGAGAGGGATTCTACTTTGCGTCGGACACCCGCGCCATGCGTGCGCTGGCCCCAAGCTCGCCAACCCTGAACTGGCAGCGTGCCTACGATTATCTGGTGCACGGTGAATACGATTTCGGCAACGAAACGTTCTTCAACGAATTCTCCAGTCTCAGTCCCGGACACCTGATCGAAGTGGCTCTGGACCAGACTCGTGCAATGTTACCGCGATGCTGGTGGAAACCCTCAATCGCCAAGGACTCCACAAGCTCCTTCGACGAAGCCAGCATGCAGTTGCGCGAGCTGCTGCTGGAGAGTGTGAAACTTCATCTGCGCAGCGATGTGCCTTTGGGCGCCGCATTATCGGGCGGTATTGATTCCTCGGTAATCGTGTGCGCCATGCGAGAGATCGAACCTGATCTGCCCATCCATACGTTCAGCTTCGTCGCCAGCGAGAGCGCCGTATCCGAAGAACACTGGGTGGACCTGGTCAATAAGCATGTTGGTGCAATAGCGCACAAAGTACACGTGACACCAGAAGAGCTTGCCCATGACCTGGAGAGTCTCATCGACACCCAGGGCGAGCCCTTCGGCAGCACCAGCATCTATGCGCAATACCGCGTCTTCAAGCTGGCACAACAGAACGGTGTCACCGTCACGCTGGACGGTCAGGGGGCCGATGAGATGATGGGCGGCTATAACGGCTATCCAGGACAGCGACTGCTGAGCCTGCTGGATAAAGGTGCTTATGTCCAGGCATTGACGTTCCTGCGCAATTGGGCAGCCTGGCCGGGAAGAAGCCCGATCGAAGGCCTCAAACGCCTTGTTGGCGCAGGTAGTTCGGGGCGATTTAACAGCATCCTGCGTCGACTCAACGGAATGCAGAACACCCCTGACTGGATACGCCCCGGGCCATTGCGCGAAGCAGGTGTACACCTGAGCTACCCGCAAGCGCAGCCAATTACGCCCAATCAAGGGCGCAGGATGATGGCGTTCCTGGCGCAATCCTTGACCGAGCGTGGACTGCTGGGACTTCTAAGGCACGGTGACCGCAATTCGATGCGTTTCTCCGTCGAAAGTCGCGTCCCGTTCCTGACGACTGGACTGGTTGAATTCATGCTACGCCAACCAGAAGAATATCTGGTCTCGCCCAGTGGAGAAACCAAGGCGCTGTTACGTGCATCAATGCGGGGCATCGTTCCTGATGCAGTGCTGGACCGCCGGGACAAGATCGGTTTTGCCACTCCCGAAAAAGCCTGGATGTTCAGTATGGCAAGCACCGTCCGCCAGTGGCTGGCCGACGACACGGGATTGCCTTTTCTTGATCAAGCGGCAATATGCGAACACTTCGAGCAGATCCTCGCCGGCAAACGTCCCTACACCTGGCAAGTGTGGCGCTGGATCAATTTCATTCGTTGGTATAAAGGCCTGAACTAGGTCTCTTTGCTTAGGGTTTTCCTTGCGCGTTCTTTATCTCCACCCCGCGGGCGCCTATGGCGGCGCCTCCAAGAGCCTCATCGAGCTGTTCAGCCTGATGCGTCAATCCGGGATTGACGGCACTGTACTGACTCCCGGCGGCAGCGCAGCCAGTGCATTCGCCGATGCCGGCATGTCAGTGGTTCCGGTTCGCGGCCTAAGCCAGTTTGACAATACTCGTTACGGGCATTACCGCCGTTTGCGCTGGATCATCCTCTTGCGCGAGCTGCTGTTCCTGCCAGGATCGCTGTGGACGCTATGGCGCATGCGAAAGGAGCAGTTCGATATCATTCATGTCAATGAGATAACCCTGCTGCCTCTGGGAATCATCGCCAAGAAGATCTTCAGACTGCCGATGGTGATACATGTGCGCTCGCTGCAATGCGTCCCGCCCGGTAACTGGCGTACGCGTCTCGTCAACAGCTGGTTAGCACGTCATGCCGACGTGATCGTTCCAATCGATCATACCGTGGCGGCAACACTTGGCCGCGATCTGCCCTTGGAGATCGTTCACAACGGTTTGCGTGTGGATGCCGGCAAGCACCTCCAGAGAGCAGCGCAAGAAGCGCGCGGCCCGGTCAGGGTGGGGTTCATGGGCGTTCTGATCGCCCTTAAGGGAATTTACGAACTGCTTGAGGCAATGCGTATCCTGAAGAGTCGGGGGGTCGCCATCGAGTGCATCATCGCTGGAGAAAATGCGCGAAACCTGCGAGGCCTGCGCGCCTGGGTCCTGCGCAAGCTCGGTTTTGCAAGAAATGTAAGGGCGGACCTTGAACAAATGATCCGCGACTACGGTTTGGAAGAACACGTCCAGCTGCTCGGATTCGTCAAGGACGTTCGCTCCCTTTATCCGACGCTGGATATCCTTTGCTTCCCGTCGCACCTGGATGCGGCAGGCCGTCCCGTCTTCGAGGCCGCGTTCTATTCCATTCCCAGCGTGGTAGCCGTCAAAGACCCGTTGCCTGACGCCGTGTTGCACGAACATACCGGTCTTGCCATCCCCTCTCCCGAACCCGAGCTGATTGCCGATGCACTGCAACGGCTAGCCGAGGACCACGTCTTGCGTCAGACACTGGGCCGCCAGGCGCGCGACTGGGCGATCAGTAATTTTTCCATTGAAAGCAGTGCCAGCACCATGATGGCGATTTATCGGCGACTGCGATCAAAAGACGAAAGAAAGCAGTAAAACAGTTATGCGTGTACTGATCGTCTCTCAATATTTCTGGCCTGAAGGCTTTCGCATCAACGAGCTGGCAGAGTCGCTCGTCCAACACGGCATTGATGTCGATGTGCTGACCGGCAAACCCAATTATCCCGAAGGCAAGATATACGAAGGATATAAGGCCGGTGGCTGCGTACGGGAATCCTGGCAAGGCGCCAATATTTTCCGGGTTCCGTTGTTTCCACGTGGTTTCAGAAGCGCAATGCGCCTGGCCCTCAACTATCTGTCGTTCATCTTCTCGGCCGCAATCGCAGGCACCTGGCAACTTCGCCGTATCAAGAGCGACGTCATCTTCGTATACGCCCCTTCCCCGCTGCTGCAAGCGCTCCCGGCCTTGCTCATCGGCTGGTTCAAACGCATCCCGGTGGTGCTCTACGTTCAGGACCTATGGCCGGAAAGCCTGGAGGCCACAGGCTATGTCCGCAACCGGCTTGCCATCCGCATGGTCGAGTGGGTGGTGAAGCTGATCTATCGCCGCTCCGATCTGATCCTGGTATCTTCGCGACCGTTCAAAGACTCCATACAACGATTTTCACCTTCGGCGGAGATTGTTTATTATCCCAACTCTGTGGATGCTTCCTTCTGCGACCCACAAAGCGGACTCAAACCGGATGTTCCCGCCCTGGATGAAGGCTTCTGCGTGATCTTCGCAGGCAATGTGGGCGCCGCACAGGCGGTACACGTCATCGTCGATGCGGCGCAACGACTGAAGCAACATCGCGATATCCGGCTGGTGGTGCTAGGTTCGGGAAGTGAGCTCGAGTGGATGCGTACCCAGATCGAAGAGCGGGAACTGGACAATCTGTTCCTGGCCGGGCGCTTCCCTGTCCAGGCGATGCCCAACCTGTTGTCCCGTGCCGACGCCCTGCTGGTCACGCTGGCCGACCGGAAGATTTTTGCTCAAACCGTTCCCAACAAGATCCAGGCATATATGGCCGTGGGTCGTCCGATCATCGCATCGATGAACGGAGAGGGAGCAAGGATTGTGCAGGAAGCCAACGCGGGAATCGCGGTTGCAGCCGAAGACGGGGCCGCTATGGCGGACGCGGTCCTGAGACTGCATGCGATGTCTCAAGCTGATCGTGATCAACTTGGCGAGAACGGCAAGCAATACTACCGTCAGAATTTCGACCATGAACAATTAGTGGATGACTTAATTGGTCATTTGACCAAGATGATGAAAGTAAACAAATGAAAGTACTGGTTCTCGGCGCCAGCGGCATGATCGGCCGCACCATGTTCCACGTCCTGTCGCAACGTCCCGGATGGGAAGTCTATGCAACCGTGCGCGCAAAAACATTCGAGGCTGGGGCACAGGTTGTGACAGGCATCGACCTGATCAACCAAGATCATATGGAACGTCTCTTTGCCCAGGTGCGCCCGGATGTCGTGGTGAACTGCGCAGGCCTGACAAAGCATTTGCCCGAGGGTAATGCCCACATACCAGCCCTTACCATGAATGCCTTGCTCCCGCATCGCCTTGCGCAACTGTGCGACATTGCCAATGCGCGGCTGATCCACGTGAGCACGGACTGCGTATTTTCAGGCGACACCGGCAACTACAAGGAGCAGGACGCAACCGACGCCACTGACGTATATGGCAGGACCAAAGCACTGGGCGAAGTGACAGGCGGCAATGCCCTCACCCTGCGCACTTCCACCATCGGACACGAGCATGGCACCCAATTCGGCCTGCTGGAATGGTTCCTGGCCCAGACCCGGTGCAAGGGATTCCGGCATGCCATCTTCTCAGGATTGCCATCGGTAGAATTTGCGCGCGTGGTAAGGGATATCGTCATCCCCGACTCCTCACTGAAGGGGCTATATCATGTCGGCGCCAGCCCCATCGATAAACTCAGCCTGCTACAGACAATCGCACGCATTTACAAGAGGGACATTGCCATCACCGTCGATGAAGAGTTCCGGATTGACCGGAGCCTGAATGCCGACAAGTTTGCGGCGGCGACGGGATATCGGGCGCCGGCCTGGCCGGTACTGATAGAAGCAATGTACAAAGACCACACTTCCAGGAAGCAATCCCATGTTTGACGACAGTGTTTTGATGATCACCGGGGGCACCGGCTCCTTTGGACAGACCGTGCTTAATCGTTTCCTGAACACTGGCGTCCGTGAAATTCGCGTATTCAGCCGCGACGAGAAAAAACAAGAAGACCTCCGCATCGCCCTCAACAACGAGAAACTGCGCTTCTATATCGGCGATGTCCGCGACCCGGACAGCCTCCGTGCGGCCATGAAGGGGGTTGATTATGTTTTCCACGCAGCTGCGCTGAAACAGGTGCCGTCGTGTGAGTTCTATCCCATGGAGGCGGTCAAGACCAACGTGATCGGTACTGAAAACGTACTTAGGGTCTCCTCTGAATGCGGAGTACGAAGGGTCGTGGTGTTGAGCACCGACAAGGCGGTCTATCCGATCAATGCCATGGGAATCTCAAAGGCCATGGCTGAAAAGGTCATGGTCGCAGCGGCACGAACGCAGCGGCAAGGCGAGACTGTATTTTGCGCCACCCGTTACGGCAACGTCATGGCTTCTCGCGGTTCGGTCATTCCCCTCTTCGTCTCACAGATCAAGGCTGAGAAGCCCATCACGATCACCGATCCGAACATGACGCGCTTCCTCATGTCGCTGGAAGATTCGGTAGACCTGGTGTTATATGCGTTCCAGCACGGCCAGCAGGGAGATATCTTCGTGCAGAAAGCGCCCGCATCCACTGTGGCAGATTTGGCATCGGCGCTCAAGGAACTGTTTTCCAGCGATACCGTGGTCAAGACCATTGGCACACGCCACGGAGAGAAGCTTTACGAATCACTCATCTCCCGCGAAGAAATGGCACATGCGCAGGATATGGGCGACTACTACCGTATACCCGCCGACAACCGAGACCTCAACTATGCGAAGTATTTCAGCGAGGGAGATCAGGATATTTCCTTGTTTGATGACTACACTTCGCACAACACCCGCCGCCTCAATGTAGAACAAATCAAGCAACTGTTACTGGGGCTGGAATTTATCAAGGAAGAACTCAATGCTTAAAGTCATGACCATTGTTGGAACGCGCCCTGAACTCATCAAGATGAGCAGAGTGATCGCGGAACTGGACCAGCACACCCAGCATATCCTGGTTCATACCGGACAAAACTACGACTATGAACTCAATCAGCTGTTCTTTGAAGATCTGGCGATCCGCAAGCCTGATCATTTCCTGGAAGCTGTGGGCGATAATGCAGCGCAGACCATTGCCCGCGTCATCGAGAAAGCCGATGAAGTCATGGAAAAAGAAAAGCCAGACGCAGTGCTGCTGTATGGAGACACCAATTCATGCTTGGCGGTCATCTCTGCGAAACGGCGCAAGATCCCCGTATTCCACATGGAAGCGGGCAATCGCTGCTTCGACCAGCGCGTTCCGGAAGAGCTCAATCGCAAGGTCCTGGACCATCTCAGCGACATCAACCTGGTACTGACCGAACATGCTCGCCGTTACTTGATTGCCGAAGGTGTCCGCCCCGAGACCATCATCAAGACCGGCTCGCACATGCGTGAAGTGCTGGACCACTACATGCCGAAGATCCAGTCCTCTGACGTCCTGTCGCGCATGGGACTGGAACAGGGCCGCTACTTCATCGTCAGCGCTCACCGGGAAGAAAACGTGGACACGCCCGAGAATCTCACCGACATGGTGGAGACCCTCAACGCCCTGGCACAGCAATACCAGGTCCCGGTCATCGTTTCCACGCACCCGCGCACCCAAAAGCGTCTGGATGCGCTCAATATCGGCAATCTGGATAGCCGCATCCAGTTCCTCAAACCATTCGGATTCTGCGATTACGTCAAGCTGCAGATGGAAGCTCTGTGTGTCGTTTCAGACAGCGGCACCATCACTGAAGAAGGTTCCCTGCTGAACCTTCCCGCCGTCACTATCCGCAACGCACATGAGCGCCCGGAAGGCATGGACGTTGGCACCCTGATCATGGCTGGCCTCAAGAAAGAGCGCGTTCTGGATGCCGTAGCCGTGATCATCGCACAGTACCAGCGCGGTACGCGCGTGGTTGCTGCCGTCGAGGACTACGAAGCGCTGGCGGTATCGAAGAAGATTCTGCGTATCGTGCTCAGCTATACCGACTACGTCAATCGCACTGTCTGGCGCAAGCCTTCCTGAACCATGAGTTCCTTTGCAACCAGTTCCCTGCTGAGCGATAGGAAAGGCGGCTGCAAACGCAGCCCTCTGGCACCGGGGATTCAAAGATGAAACGTCTGTTCGACTTTGCAGTGGCCCTGGTTGCCTCAGTATTGCTTGCCATTCCCATTGTCATGGTGATGTTGGCTGTGCGCCTGACCTCCCCAGGTCCGGCGCTATACTGGAGTGAGCGCGTCGGGCGCCACAACCGCATATTCAAGATGCCGAAGTTCCGCAGTATGCGCATTGATACGCCGGCCGTGGCGACCCACCTGCTTCAGGATCCAGAGCAATGGCTGACACCGATCGGCTCATTCCTGCGCAAGTCAAGCCTGGATGAGCTGCCCCAATTGTGGAGCATCCTCTGCGGCGACATGAGCCTGGTCGGTCCTCGTCCAGCATTATTTAATCAAGACGATCTGATCACGTTGAGAACCAGCAAAGGTGTGCACGAACTGGTTCCAGGACTGACTGGCTGGGCGCAGATCAATGGCCGCGATGAGTTGCCCATCCCGGATAAAGTGCAGCTCGATGCCGAATATCTCCAGCGACGGTCGTTTCTGTTCGACCTGAAGATTCTCTGGATGACAGCCGTGAAAGTATTGGCACGGCAAGGTGTGTCACATTAAAAAAATAGACGACAAATTCGACGGCTCAGGACTCTGTGAACAGCATGCCATGAAACAACCTCTCTTCAAACTGGCCATACCCATACTGGCATTGCCTCGGGCCACAAAGCGCTTGGTTGCCGTATCAGTAGATATGGGCCTGTGCGTGCTGACCGTCTGGCTGGCCTACTACCTCCGGCTGGGCGAATTCGTGGCGCTGTCAGGCACTGCTCTGTGGGCAACCGGCGCCTCGGTCATGCTGGCCTTGCCCATCTTCATCGTCTCCGGGCTGTACCGGGCCATCTTCCGCTACAGCGGCTGGCCAGCCCTGCTGGCAGTGGCGCGGGCGGTGGGCATCTACGGCCTGCTGTATGCCTCCATCTTCACCTCCATCAGCGTGCCAGGTGTGCCGCGCACGGTAGGCATCATCCAGCCTATCCTGCTGTTGCTGTTCGTGGGTGCGTCGCGCGCGCTGGCGCGCGTGTGGCTGGGAGACCAGTACCTGAGCATCCTCAAGCAGGCCAGCCGCCCCAAGGTGCTTATCTACGGCGCTGGTAGTACCGGACGCCAGCTGGTCGCCGCCATGGCCAGCAGCCACGAGATGCAGGTGGTCGGCTTCCTCGATGATGACGACAGGCTACACGGCCATGTCCTCAATGGACAGCCCATCTACAACCCGGCCGACCTGTCCAGCCTGGCCTCCACCCTGAGCATCAGCAACGTGTTGCTGGCCATGCCCAGCCTGAGCCGCAAGCGCCGCAATGAAATCCTGGCGCAGATCCGCACCGCCCGAGTGGCCGTGCGCACGCTGCCCAGCGTCACCGACCTGGCCCAAGGGCGCGTGAACGTCTCCGATCTGCGCGAGCTGGATATCGATGACCTCCTCGGCCGCGAACCCGTCATGCCCAACCACATCCTGCTGGCCATGAACGTACGCAGCAAGGTGGTCATGGTCACCGGTGCAGGCGGCTCCATCGGCAGCGAGCTGTGCCGCCAGATCCTGGCGGTGGGTCCGAGCAAGCTGCTGCTGATCGAGCAGAGCGAGTTCGCGCTCTACGCCATCCACCAGCAGCTCGAAGAAAAACTGGCCGACCGTGACATCGTGCTGGTTCCCCTGCTGGCGTCGGTGCAGGACAGCGAACGCATCCGCGAGATCATGTCGACCTGGCATCCGGATACCGTCTATCACGCCGCAGCCTACAAGCACGTTCCCCTGGTGGAGCACAACCCGGCCGAAGGCATCAAGAACAATGTCCTCGGAACACTGCGCACGGCCCAGGCCGCCACCGAGAACGGCGTGGCCGACTTCGTGCTCATCAGCACCGACAAGGCGGTGCGCCCCACCAATATCATGGGTGCCAGCAAGCGCCTGGCCGAGATGGTGCTGCAGGCCATCGCGGCCACCAGTCCCGGCACCAAGTTCAGCATGGTGCGCTTCGGCAACGTGCTGGGCTCTTCCGGTTCGGTGGTGCCCAAGTTCCGGCAGCAGATCCGTGATGGCGGTCCGATCACGCTGACCCACGCCGACATCACGCGCTACTTCATGACCATCCCCGAGGCGTCGCAACTGGTAATCCAGGCCGGTGCGATGGCCAAGGGCGGCGACGTCTTTGTGCTGGACATGGGCCAGTCGGTCAGGATCATGGACCTGGCGCGGCGCATGATCGAGCTGTCCGGCCTGACGGTCAAGGATGAGCTCAATCCGGAAGGCGATATCGCCATCGAGATCACCGGATTGCGCCCGGGTGAAAAACTGTACGAAGAACTGCTGATCGGCGACAACCCCAAGCCCACCTCGCACTCGCGGATCATGAAGGCGCATGAGGAGTTCATTCCCTGGGCCGAGCTGGAAGCCAAGCTCAGTGCGCTGGAAATGGCGCTGAATGTGAATGACGTAGGAGTCATCCGCCTGATGATGGAGAAGCTGGTCACCGGCTATACGCCCTCCGATGAAATCGTCGACTGGGTCTACCTGGAGCAGGAAGCAGAAGCGCAAGCGCTGGGCCTGGCCAGTTGAATCAGCAACATCTGCGGCAGTCACGAAAACGCCAACCCTCGGGTTGGCGTTTTTTTTGGGTGTTTCACTGGCGATGAGGATCGCCGGACGCGTAAGCGCTAGGGTTTCTGCGCACCGCTGACAAACCTCACCTCCACCCGCCGATTACGCTCATCACTGGCAGCGAGCCCCGGCAAGGGCTGCGAATCGCCATAGCCGGCCACGATCACGCGGCGCGCCGCCTCCGGGCTGCTGCGGCCCACCAGCAGCAGACGCGCCTGACGGGCGCGGGCAGCGGATAAGGTGATGTTGTCGTCGTAGACCGTGCAGAAGGCGCGTATGTCCGTGACCGGGGCCTTGACGGGCTTGTCGTCGGTATGGCCTTCGACGTAGATGCGACCGGCCGGATTCTGTTGCAGATACTCGGCAATGCGCTCCTCGACCTGGGCAAAGGCGGCCTTGGCCTCGGGTTCGACACAGGCGCTGCCGCGCCGGAACGCGCCTTCCTTCAACGTGATCTTGCCGGCCTCGGTATCCACCGCCACCAGACTGGCAGCCCCCTGTTGCGCAAACACCGTCTGCACCTGGCGCAACACCACCGTCAGGCCCGGTCCCTGTGTGCTCTCCTGCGGCGCTGATACAGCCGGGGCAGGCGCGCGCGCAGGTGCGGCCGCGACCGCAGCCGGTGGCAACGGCAACGGCGGCGGCGCCGGAACCGGGGCGGCTGCGGCAGCCTGGGGCCGCGCCTGGGCTGCGCCCGCTTGCACAGCAGCCGGACCACCTGCCCGGGCGGCCACCAGCAACACCGTCAGCACGGCCGCCACGGCGGCCATCAGGTTGGCCACGACCACCCATTCGCCATGCGCATCCTTCATGGCGCGACCTGCCGCTGCAAGGCATCCACCAGCTCTGCATGACGCACGTGGGCGCGTTGCGCCTCGGCCTGTTGCGCCGCCAGCAAGGCCTGGCCGTTGTGGCTGATGGCGTCGATCAGGCGCTGCTGCTGCGCCTGCTCGTGCTGCACCTGGCGCTGCGCCGCCTGCGCGGCCAGGGCGCCCAAGGCGGCGGCGCTCCAGGCCAGCCTGGCCTGCTCATGCGCGCTGGCCGCCCACCAGAGCCTGAGGATCAGATAACTGAGAATGCCCCAGGCGGCAATGCGGAACTTGGCCCCCAGCGTGTCGAGCACGGCCGCCAGCGCCGTCGGCGCCTGAGCGCCATCGAGTGCGCCGGAAGCTTCGCCCAGCGCCAGCCCCAGACCGATGAAGGTCCCCAGCAGGCCGGCCATGAGCAACAACCCCGGCACCACCCGCGCCCAACGTTCCGGGCCGGTGGCCACGATCTGGCTCAGTTGCTCGGGCGTGATCGATGAGGGCAGGCTTTGCGGGTCCTCGCTCACGCCGGCCCATCGCTGTTGCCACTGCGCCGGTGTCGCTGCGCGGCGCACCAGCCAGGGCATGAGGATCAGCGCCAGCACGAACAGCAGCGCGAACACCAACTGCAGGCCGCCCTCTCCTGCGGCTTGCCATTGCGGCAGCAGGAAACCCAAAATCGATCTATCCATGACGTGCTCCCGCCTCCATTCCGATCTGCAACATCCCATCCCCTTTGTCAGAACCTGCGCCTTGCGCGCTGGCGAAGGATGAAGATTATCAGAAAGACCACAGCATCGGCCTCGGCAGGAAGGCCTGTCCGCATCAAAATGTGAAAACACGAAAAAAACGCCAGGTGCGAGACCTGGCGTTCTGATCGCTTGCAAGCAACTTGTGGCTTGCTGCGCGGGGCTGCAGCTTACAGCGCCATATCGGCGGATGCGTTGGCCTTGGGCTTTTCCATGCTGCCCTTGGCGGCGTCCTTGCCGGTCGCCTTGGGTGCGATCACCGGCGGCGGGGCCAGTTGCAGCACTTCGCTGGTATAGGCCCATTCCTTGGCGACCTGGTCGGGATGGTCATTCAACTTGGTGCCATAGCTGGGCACGATCTGGCGCACCTTCTGCTGCCATTCGGGTGTGGCCAGCTTGTCCTTGAAGACCTTCTGCAGCACCGACAGCATGATGGGCGCAGCCGTCGACGCGCCCGGCGACGCACCCAGCAGGCCAGCCATGCTGCCATCGGCGGAGGCAACGATCTCGGTGCCCAGCTTCAGCACGCCGCCCTTGACGTCGTCACGCTTGATGATCTGCACGCGCTGGCCGGCCTGCCACAGGCGCCAGTCTTCCTTCTTGGCATTGGGGAAGTATTCCTTCAGGGCCGCGAAGCGCTCGTCGTCGGACAGCATCAGCTGGCCGGCCAGGTATTCCACCAGCGGGTATTCATCGATACCGACGCGGGCCATCGGCCAGACGTTGTGGGTAGTGGTGGCCGAGAACAGGTCCCACAGCGAGCCTTGCTTCAAGAACTTGGTCGAGAAGGTCGCGAAGGGGCCGAACAGGATCACGCGCTTGCCGTCCAGCACGCGGGTGTCGAGGTGCGGCACCGACATCGGCGGCGCGCCCACGGAGGCCTTGCCATAGGCCTTGGCCAGGTGGCGCTCGGCGATGGCGGGATTGTCGGTGATCAGGAAGGAACCGCCAACCGGGAAGGCCGCGTAGTCGCGCGCCTCGGGGATGCCGGACTTCTGCAGCAGCTTGAGGGCGCCACCGCCCGCGCCGATGAAGACGAACTTGGCGTCGGTCTCGGTGGTGCTGCCATCCTTGAGATTCTTGTAGCCGATGCGCCAGGTGCCGTCAGCGTTGCGGGTGATCTCGCGCACTTCGCTGGAGAGCTTGAGCGCGAAGTTGGGACGAGCTTGCAGGTAGGCGGCGAACTGGCGGGTGATCTCGCCGAAGTTGACGTCGGTGCCCAGCGGAGTCCAGGTGGCGGCCAGCTTCTGCTTGGGGTCGCGGCCTTCCATCATCAGCGGCACCCACTTCTTGATCTGCTCATGGTCTTCCGAATACTGCATGCCGGCGAACAGCGGGCTGGCTTGCAGGGCTTCGTAGCGCTTCTTCAGGTAGGTGACATTGTCATCGCCCCAGATGAAGCTCATGTGCGGGGTGGTGTTGATGAAGGAGCGCGGGTTCTTCAGCACGCCGCTCTTGACTTGCCACGACCAGAACTGGCGCGAGATCTGGAAGGCTTCGTTGATCTCGATGGCCTTGGCGATCTGGATCTTGCCGTCCTTGTCTTCGGGGGTGTAGTTCAGCTCGGCCAGGGCGGAGTGGCCGGTGCCGGCGTTGTTCCAGCCATTGGAGCTTTCTTCGGCCACGCCATCGAGGCGTTCGATCATTTCCATCGACCAGCCCGGCTCCAGCTCATTGAGCCAGACGGCCAGGGTGGTGCTCATGATGCCGCCGCCGACCAGCAGCACGTCGACCTTCTTGACGTCGGCCGCCTGCGAGGCTGGCGCAGTGGCCAGCGCAACTACGAATCCCAGCAAGGCCAGGAAGGATTTTTTCAACATTGTCTAATCCGTTTGTGGTGGAGAGAGGGCTGCCTCCCCTGCATCAGCGGGGAGTCGGACAACCGGTGCGAGACGCATCGGACCACGCCTGCTGGTGGAGAGCAGACGCGAGACGAGACGCCGCGTGCCTTGCCTGCGCGCAACAAGCACAACAAGCGCAACAAGGACGACCGGGCGTGGCCGCGCGGGGCCACGGCGCACAGGCCAGGTCATCTGCCTGGGCCATGCCTGCCGGATTCAACTGCCTGTCCGATACCTGTCTCCGGCATTTGGGGAATGCCTGTACAAATCGTCTCCGTCAGAGCGGACCGGGATCGGGTCATGTCGAGGGGGCGCAGCGTACCATGCGCCGATACCGCTGACGATTGCGGATATCCCTCATTCACGCCTGCCCGCGCGCCTGTTTCCGGCTAGGGAATTCCCCGATAGGCACAAAGCGATGGTGGGCTGACAATGCCCCCCTGAACATAACAATCACCGTCTCTCACAGGGACGCAGACCAGAACCGTCAGGGGCGCACCATGCAGACCGTTGTCAACAAGCCGGAAAATTTCGCATCCTACGTCTATCACGACCGGGCCTTCGACTGCGCGACCGCCAAGATCCTGCCGGGCGAGTATTTCTATACCGGCGAAGACATGATGATCGTCACCGTGCTGGGCTCCTGCGTCTCGGCCTGCCTGCGCGACCGCGTCAGCGGCGTGGGCGGGATGAACCACTTCATGCTGCCCGACGGCGGCGGCGAGGCCGACAGTCCGGTCTCGGCCTCGATGCGCTATGGCACCTATGCGATGGAAGTGCTGATCAACGATGTCCTGAAGGCCGGCGCACGACGCGAGAACCTGGAATGCAAGGTCTTTGGCGGCGGCGCGGTGCTGCGCGGGATGAATGCAATGAACGTGGGCGAGCGCAATGCCGCCTTCGTGAGGAGCTTCCTCTCGGCAGAGAAGATCCGTGTGGTGGCCGAAGACCTCAACGACATCTGGCCGCGCAAGGTGCACTTCTTCCCGCGCACCGGCAAGGTACTGGTCAAGAAGCTCAAGGAGGCCGGCGCCGACCTCGCCAGCCGTGAGCGTGAATATGCTTCCAAGCTGCAGGCCAAGCCGGTGGGGGGGGAGATTGATCTGTTCTGATTTGAATCGAACAACGAAAAAAAGCGGAGCACATCAAACGTGCTCCGCTTTTTTATCTTGGCGCTGATACGAGATGGGGCTCGCTGTCTTCAGGTGCTGAGCTTGGTCAAACCCTGCTCCGCCAGCGCCTTCAACCACCCCAGCCCAGCCGAGGTTGCTCCGGCCGGGTTGTACTCGCAACCAATCCATCCCTGGTAACCCAGCGTATCGATCAGCTTCAACAGATACGGATAGTTCAGCTCACCCACGTCCGGCTCATGGCGCTCGGGCACTCCGGCGATCTGGATGTGACCAAGGCCGGGCATGTCGCGCTTCAACTTGACGGCCACGTCGCCTTCGACGATCTGGCAGTGGTAGCAATCGAATTGCACCTTCAGGTTGGGCGCGCCCACTTCGGCGCAGATGGCTTGCGCATCATCCTGGCGATTGAGGAAGAAGCCGGGAATGTTGCGCGTGTTGATCGGCTCGATCACCACGGTCAGGCCAGCGGACTCGGCCTGGTGGGCGGCATAGGACAGGTTGTCCAGATAGACCGCGCGATGCTGGGCGCGATCCTGGCCCGGCTTGATCAGGCCGGCCATCACGTGCAAGGTCTGGTTGCCGATCACCGCGGCGTACTTCAGCGCGGTCTCGATGCTGCGCTTGAATTCGTCCTGGCGGCCCGGCAGCGATGCGATACCACGCTCACCGGCGGCCCAGTCGCCCGGGGGTGCGTTGAACAGCGCCTGGGTCAGGCCGTTGGCCTCCAGGCGCGACTTGATCTCTTCAGGCTGATAGTCGTAAGGGAACAGGAACTCGACGCCAGAGAAGCCATCCTTGGCGGCGGCGGCGAAGCGGTCCAGGAAATCGTGTTCCACATACATCATGCTCAGGTTAGCGGCAAAACGCAGCATCGGGTTCTCCTTGGTAACGAAGGGACCAGTGTAGCGCGAACCCGCTCGGGCGCGTCCACACCGGCCATGGTGCAGAAAACGTCAAAGCCCGCAGGCACAGGCATGCGGGCTTTGGACGAGACATCGACTTACTTGTTGACCATGCCGGGCTTGGTCGCCAGCGTGGCGATGGAACCCACCACCAGCATCACCGCCAGCATGTACATGCCGGTGGCGTTGTTGTGGGTCAGGTCCTTGAGGTAGCCGATCAGGTAGGGGCTGACGAAACCGGCCAGGTTGCCCACCGAGTTGATGGCGGCAATACCGACGGCAGCAGCCGCACCCGAGAGGAAGGCGGTGGGCAGCGACCAGAACAGTGGTGCGCAGGTCAGCACGCCAGCGGCAGCCAGCGACAGCGAGGCGATCGAGATGGCGGTATTGTCGGCAAACAGCGCCGCACCGACGAAGCCCACGCCGCCCATCAGGGCCGGGATCACCAGGTGCCAGCGGCGCTCACGCATGCGGTCGGCGCTACGGCCGATCAGGTTCATGGCGATGATGGCGCAGCCGAACGGGATGGCCGACAGCAGACCGATTTCCAGATTGCCCTTCACGCCGGTAGCCTTGACCAGGGTCGGCATCCACAGCGTCAGACCGTACTGGCCCATGACGAAGGAGAAGTAGATCAGGCACATCAGCCAGACACGCGCATCCTTGACGATGGCGCCAAAGCCGTGCTTGCTTTCCTTGCCCTTGGCATCGCCGTCGATGTCGGCTTGCAGGCTGGCCTTTTCTTCGTCAGAGAGCCACTTGGCGCTCTTGACGTCGTTGTCCAGGTACATGATGGTGGCCAGACCGATCAGGACAGCAGGAATGGCTTCGATCAGGAACATCCACTGCCAGCCTTCCAGGCCGCCATTGTTGTGGAACGCATCCATGATCCAGCCCGACAGCGGGTTGCCCAGGATGCCGGCCACCGGAATGCCGGACATGAAGACCGCGATCACCTTGGCACGGCGGTGCGAGGGGAACCAGTAGGTCAGGTAGAGGATGATGCCGGGATAGAAACCGGCTTCCGCCAGGCCCAGCAGGAAACGCAGGATGTAGAACTGGGTGGCGTTCTGCACGAACATGAAGGCCGCCGAGAGGATGCCCCAGGTGATCATGATGCGGGCGATCCAGATGCGCGCGCCGACCTTGTGCATCAGGATGTTGCTGGGCACTTCGAAGAGGAAGTAGCCGATGAAGAACAGACCCGCGCCCAGACCGAAAACGGTCTCGGAAAAGCCCAGGTCCTGCGACATCTGCAGCTTGGCGAAGCCGACGTTGACGCGATCCAGATAAGCGATCACATAGCACAGCATCAGGAAGGGCATGATGCGCCAGAAGACTTTCTTGTACAGGCCGTCCTTGGATTTGTCGTTGACGTCGAGGCCGACGCCGGTAGTGCTTGCGGTGGTCATGGTGTTACATCTCCCTAAGAGTGGCGCGGCTGTTGGTGCAGCCACTGGTTGCTTGGCGCCCGTGGTCTGACGGGCAATTTGTGGATTCAATCGCAGCGTCCGCGCCTTTTCCTGGAAGAGGCGAACGCAGGGCATTGACGGGCCGGTCTGCTGCCGGCTTGGGTGCCGCCTGCGCCCACCACCTTCCGTTGGGCGCAAGCGGGGCATGGCGGTCTGAATGCGACCGCCATGACGCGTTGTTGCTAGGGCTTGCTAGGGTTGCTGAAGCTGCCTGGTTAGCGCCGTTGCTGTTACCAGCGCGCCTTGAAGGTAGCGCGCAAGTCCTCCAGCGCGGGCTCTTCCAGCGGCGTGGCGCGGCCACCGGCGAGGTGCCAGAGCTTGGCGGTTTCTTCCAGCTCTTCCAGTGCAAAGGCGGCCTTGGAGACCGAGCTTTCCCACACCACCGGGCCGAGCCGCTCCAGCAGTACGCCACGCACCTGGGTGGCGATCTTGGCTACCTGCTCGGCCACTTCCGGTGCGCCCGGACGGGCATAGCGGATCAGCGGGATGTGGCCAACCTTCATCACGTAATAGGGCGTAATTGGCGGTAACACGTCCTGCTCGCTATAGACGCCATTGATGGTCAAGGACACCAGATGCGTGGAGTGCGTATGCACCACCGCATGCATCTCGGGATTGTTGTCGTAGATGGCGCGATGCAGGACCAGTGTCTTGGAGGGCTTGTCGCCCGAGACCCATTCACCGGCCGCATCGACCTTGGCGATGGCGGCCGGATCGAGGAAACCGAGGCAGGCGTCCGTCGGCGTGATCAGCCAGCCATCCTCCAGACGGGCGCTGATGTTGCCCGCCGAACCGACCGTGTAGCCGCGCTGGTAGAGCGAGGCGCCGATGCGGCAGATCTCTTCGCGCAATGCGCTTTCGTTGGTGTGGCGGCTCATGCGGTCTTCCCGTCGAGAGTGCGCAGCGCCTTCTCGAAGAAGTCCACGCTGCCGAAGTTGCCCGACTTCAGCGCCAGGGCCACCGGCTGGTCATCCAGGGTGGCGGTTGCCGGCACGCCCGGATCGATCTGCGGGCCGATGCGCAGGGCGCGCACCTCCAGTGCCTGCACCACCGCGCCGGAGGTCTCGCCGCCAGCCACCACGAACTGGCGTACACCGCGTTGCTTGAGGCCGGCGGCAATCGATGCCAGGGCCTGTTCGACCAGATGGCCGGCCTTGGCCACGCCCAGTTCCTTTTGCACCGCCTTGACTTCATCGGGGGTGGCGGTGGCGTAGATCAGCACCGGTTCGTTCTTGATGCGTTCATCGGCAAAGGCCAGTGCCTGCGCCACCACCTCTTCGCCACGGGCCAGCGCCAGCGGGTCGATGCGGAAGGAAGGACGCTTGGCCTTCCACTCGGCCACCTGGGCATTGGTGGCCTTGGAGGCGGAACCGGCCAGCACCACCGAGAAGCCATCGACCTTGGGCAGTTGCGCGGCTTCACCCACGGCGGTGAGCAGGCCGGCGCGGCGGAAGTTCTCCGGCAGGCCCAGGGCCACGCCGGAACCACCGGTGATGAGCTTCATTTCTGCGCAGGCCTCGCCCAAGGTGAACAGGTCCTTGTCGGAGACGGCGTCGGCGATGGCCATCTTCACGCCTTCGCTACGCAGCGCAGTGAAGCGCTCTTGCGTAGCGGCAGCGCCGCGCGCCACGGTGTCATAGCGCACCAGGCCGACCTTGGACTCGGTCTGGCGTTGCAGCACGCGCACCAGGTTGGCGTCGGTCATGGGCGTGAGCGGATGGTTCTCCATGCCCGATTCGTTCAACAGCGCATCGGCCACGAACAGGTAGCCGCGATAGAGGGTGCGGCCATTTTCCGGGAAGGCCGGGCAGGCGATGGTGAAGTCCACGCCCAGTTCCTTCATCAACGCATCGGTGACCGGACCGATGTTGCCGGCGTCGGTGGAGTCGAAGGTGGAGCAGTACTTGAAGAAGAACTGCGTGCAACCCTGCTGTTGCAGCCAGCGCAGCGCGGCCAGCGATTGCTCGATGGCCTCTGCAGCGGGAATGGTGCGCGACTTCAGTGCGATCACCAGCGCATCGGCGGCCACGGCGGGCATTTCAGCCGGTACGCCGATGGTCTGGACGGTGCGCATGCCGCCGCGCACCAGCATATTGGCCAGGTCGGTCGCGCCGGTGAAGTCGTCGGCGATACAGCCGAGCAAGGGACGGGATGTGGACATGGAAACTCCTCGATTCAGATGCAGGGACGACGCTGGTTACTTTGCCTTGGCCGGCGGCAGGTCGATGCCGGGGAAGATCTTGATGACGGCCGAATCATCCTCGCCGCCATGACCGGCGGTGGACGCCATCATGAACATCTGATGGGCCGCGGCCGACAGCGGCAGCGGGAACTTGCTGCGGCGGGCGGTATCGAGCACCAGGCCCAGGTCCTTGACGAAGATGTCCACGACCGACAGCGGGGTGTAGTCGCCGTTGAGGATATGCGGCACGCGGTTCTCGAACATCCAGGAGTTGCCGGCGCTATGGGTGATGACCTCGTAGAGCGCATCCGGATTGACGCCTTCGCGCAGGCCCAAGGCCATGGCTTCGGCGGAAGCGGCGATGTGCACACCGGCCAGCAGTTGGTTGATGATCTTGACCTTGGAGCCGATGCCGTGGGTGTCGCCCAGGCGGTAGACCTTGCCGGCCATGCCGGCCAGCACGTCTTCGATCTTGGCGTAGACCTCGGCGGGGCCGGAAGTCATCATGGTCATCTCGCCGGAAGCGGCGCGGGCGGCGCCACCGGAGACCGGTGCATCCAGCAGCAGCAGGCCCTTCTCGGCCAGGCGCTTGCCCAGTTCGATGGCGAAGTCCGGCGCCACGGTGGCGCTGGAGATCACGACGCTGCCAGGCTGCATCGCAGACACCGCACCGTTGTCACCGAAGAGCACCGTCTCGGTCTGGGCGGCGTTGACCACCAGGGTGATCACCACATCGACCTTGCCGGCCAGTTCGGCCGGATTGGCGCAGGCCACGCCACCGGCGGCAGCGAACTTGTCCAGGACTTCCTTGCGCACATCGCAGGCATGCACGTTGAAGCCGGCACGCAACAGCGAGCTGGCCACGCCATAACCCATGGCACCCAAACCGATCACACCTACATTCCTGGACATAATTGCCTCCGCATTGATGGCGCCGCTGCCCGATGGTGATGGCAGGACCTTGCGCCGGGTTGATGATGCAACGCCGGCAGGGGCCGGCGTCGGAATTTCAAGTTACGTAAATCGCTTAAATCTTCTAAATCTGATAAATCATTTAAATCATTTACTGCCGCTCAAGCCCGAGGCCGATCCCGATCAGGATTGCCCCTGGCTCAAACGCCGCGCTGCATTGAACATGTGCGTCTGCGCTGCATTGCGCGCAGCCATCTCATCACCGGCGCGGATGGCCTGGACGATGGCCTCATGTTCTTCGCGCACCTGGCGCGAGAAATCCTCATAGCGCGCTTCATTGCCGCGCGTGACCGCCGTGGCCGCTTCCAGATACTGGGAAAGAAACTCCAGCGTCTTGATGAAGTAGGGATTGCGCGTAGCCTGGGCCAATGCGCGGTGGAAGGCCACATCGGCCGCCACTCCATCCCCGCCTGCCGCGACATCCACACCGATCTGCGCCAGCGCCGCCTCGATGGCCTGCAGGTCTTCAGCGCTGCGGCGCTTGGCCGCCTGCGCCGCGACTTCGGCTTCGATGGCGCGACGCAGCTCGACGATCTGCAACACGGCCTCGGGTGAACTGACCTCGGTGTAATCGATGCGCAAAGGCTTGATGCCTGCCTGCTCGGTCACGAACACACCGCTGCCCTGGCGCGGTTCGACCACGCCTTCATGCTTCAGTCGGGCGATGGCTTCGCGCACTACCGTGCGGCTCACTCCGAATTGCTGGGCCAGCACCGCTTCAGTGGGAAGCTTGCTGCCTCGGGGGAAAGCACCGGCATCGATGTTCTCCAGCAATTGCCTGGCTACAGTGTCGCTGAGCGCCTGTGCGGGGATCTTCTGAAACATGCTGTCTCGCGGTCGTTATCGTAAAGTTATCCGGTCATCATACAAATTTATTTTGAGGCCGGCAATCCGATTTTTTGTCTTTACGCGGAGTAACAGCCTCATTTGATGAAAATTGGAAGCAGATGAAGACATTTGGAATGATATATGGCGCAATTCGCTCCAGACATCAAGAATGCGAATATCTGCGGCAAGGCTGCGCCAGCGTGCGTGGGGCTCTACAATCATGGCTTTCCCGCCATGGATGTGCCGCATGCCCTACGATCTCTCCGACAAGCTGGTCATCGGGATTTCTTCCCGCGCCCTGTTCGACCTCGAAGTCGAAAACGCCATCTACGACCAGCAAGGCGTGGACGCGTATGCGCAATACCAGCGCGACCACGAGAACGATCCACTGCAGCCCGGCACGGCCTTTCCGCTGGTCAAGGCGCTGCTGCAGCTCAATGAGCTGATTGCGGATCGCCGCCTGGTGGAAGTGGTGGTGATCTCGCGCAACACGCCCGACACCGGGCTGCGCGCCTTCAACGCCATTGCCGCCCACAAGCTCGACATCAGCCGCGCCGCCTTCACCGGTGGCGGGCCCACCGCGCCCTATCTGCAAGCCTTCAAGATCGACCTGTTCCTCTCGCGCGATACCGGCGACGTGCAGGAAGCCATCGACGCCGGCGTGGCCGCTGCGCAGCTGTACGCCGCCCCGCTGGACTACAGCGCGCCGGACAAGCAGATCCGCATCGCCTTCGACGGCGACGCCGTGCTGTTCTCGGCGGAGTCCGAGCGCATCTTTGCGGAGAAGGGGCTGGAAGCATTTGCCCGCCACGAACAGCGCCACCGCAAGAAGGCCATGAAGGAAGGCCCGTTCGCCAAGCTGCTGCTGGCCTTGTCGGCCATCCAGAAACAGTTTCCGCCGGCGCAATGTCCGGTGCGCATCGCCATCGTCACGGCGCGCAACAGCCCGGCGCACCAGCGTGTGATCCATACCTTGCGGACCTGGAATGTGACCGTCGATGAGGCCTTCTTCCTGGGCGGTCTGAACAAGGCTGAGGTGCTGCAGGCCTTTGGCGCGCACATGTTCTTCGATGACCAGGAAGGTCATGTGCAGAAGGCGGCCGTGGTGGTGCCGTCCGGACGGGTGCCTTACAAGGGCGGCACGCTCGAAGGCGCGCGCGGGGCGCGCGTGCGGACCGGCAAGTCCAGCACGCCATGACGCGGCAGGGGCGTCATCCTTTCTCGCCGCCGAACGGCTGCAACGGCTGCAGATTCACGATGAACGCCCGCGTGGTGAGATAGAGCACGATACTGTTGGCAAGATGCCAGAACATGTGCGTGCCGATACTGACATAGTGGCACGCCGCCATATCCGCCGAGCGGAACACCAGCGAGAGCGTGAACACCCCCACGGCCAGCAATAGGCCCATCGGCTCATGCTTGCCTCTGCGCCAGTGATACACCCCAAGGCCGGCGATGAACAGCCAGGCCGAGCCGTATGACGACAACGAACCATTGAGCCATTGATCGGGCAGCATGCCCATCCCGTACGAGGTCGCAAAGAAGGCCAGGAGCCACGCCGCCACCATCGGCAAGGACAGCCGCGCCACCTGGCGCAGATAGAACGCCAGGAACAGCACCTGGTAGATGGAAATCGGAATGACATCGGCCAGCAATGCCCAGCGCACGGCCACGGTGTGGAAGAGGAAACTGCCGATGCCGATCACGGCGATCATCAGCGCCAGGATCCCGGCCATCGAAGAAGTCCGCATTCCCCGCGACTTCAGCAGACGCCATACGCAATAGGCCGCGACAATGAACCCCAGGTTCGACAAGGCATTGACGGGCTCAGCCCAGAACGCGGGGCTGAGCCGTTCGCAGTAGAGATCCACGGGGACGAACAGCGAGTCATTCATGATGGGCGGTCAAGGTATGGTCAAGGGTGGCGGAAACAGCCTCCCATGATCCGACAGCCCGGCCTTTTTTACCAGCACTGCCGCGCCCCTCGACTGCCCAAGCTGCGACTGTTCAGCGGAGATAGCGGCACACGATGATCACTTCACTTCGGCGGCGCCCCGATCACCCTCCCTGGCCGCCCCGCCAGCCATCCCAGCAGTCCCATCAACACCGCCCCGCCGGCGCACAAGGCCAGCACCAACGTCCATCCCCCGCTGACGTCATGCAGCCGTCCCATCACGATGGGCCCGGTAGCGGCCAGCAGATATCCCACGCTCTGCGCCATGGCCGACAGCGCGGCCGCCTGCGGCGGCGTCGACACGCGCGTGCCGACGAAGGCCAGGCCCAGGATCAGCACCGCACCGGTGCCGAAGCCAAACAGCGGCACCCACACGAGGGATGCCTGCGGCCAGGCGATCAAGCCGACCAAGCTCAGCACGGTGGCGGCCGACATGCTGACCGCGACCGGTCGGTGATCGCGGATGCGCGGGCCCAGCGGCACCAGCAGCAGGCCCGGCAAGGCCGAGGCCAACTGCATCAAGCCATGCAGGTTGCCGGCCTGCACGGCGCTATAGCCGTTGGCTGCCAGGATGGAAGGCAGCCAGGCCGTGACCACGTAGTACACCAGCGAATTGGTCCCGAGGAAGAAGGTCACCTGCCAGGCCAGCGGCTGCCGCCAAATCGACGCCGCCCGCGCAGGGACGTTGGCCGGACGGGTATCGCGCTGCAACTGCGGCAACCAGGCCAGCATCGCCACCAGCGGCAGCACGATGAAGGCCGCCAACGCCCAGGCCCAGCCCAGGCGGGCCGCCAGGGGCACGGCGCAGACCGACCCCAAGGCCGACACGCTGTTCATGGTCAGGGCGTAAATGGCTGTCATGCGGGTGAGGTCGTCGGCAAAGTCGCGCTTGAGCAGGCTGGGCAACAGCACATTGCCGCCGGCGATACCGCAGCCGATGATGCAGGTCCCTGCCAGCAAGCCCGCCACCGTACCGGAAGAACGCAACAGGATGCCCGCGCCGATCAACAGCAGGGCCAGCAACAAGGTGCGCTCCAGCCCCAGGCTGCGGGCCGTGCGCGCGGCCAGCGGCGAGACCAGCGCGAAGCACAGCAGCGGCAAGGTCAGCATCAGTCCGGCCGCGCCGGCCGACAATGCAAAGGTCTGTTGCAGCAAGCCCATCACCGGGCCCACGGCGGTGACCGGGGCGCGCAGGTTGGCGGCAATGAGCAGGATGCCGACGATCAGCCAGAGGCTGCGATGGACAGGGCGGACCCCATGGGGGTGGGTGGCGGGCGTGGGAAGCGTCATCTGGGCGAAGTTTGATCTGGGAGGATAAGCCCCCAGCTTAGCCAGTCGCGGCCTGCGCGTATTTGGCTACAATGCCAGGATATTGCTAAAAACGGTCAACCCGGACGCCCCTATGGCCACCCTCTACGCCAGCCTGGTCGAACACGATCCGGACCGCCTCGATGCTGCGGTCACGGCCCTGCGCGTCCACACCAGCCAGGACGAGCGCGAAACGCCCTTGCACAGCCATCGCAAGGGCCAGCTGGTGGTGGCCTTGCACGGCGCGGTCACCTGCGAGACGGCGCAAGGCATGTGGATCGTGCCACCGCAGTCAGCAGTGTGGATTCCGCCGGGGGTGCCGCACAGCAACCGCGTCACGCTGGATGGCCAGTTGTGCTTCCTCTTCATCGCCCCGCAGGCGGCCTGCATGCCGGAGCAGTGCTGCACCCTGGCGCTGTCGCCGCTGCTGGTGCAGATGATCTGCCACCTGGCCGAGCAGCGCCAGGACTACGCCCCGCACGAACGCACCGCGCGGCTGGCGGCGGTGCTGGTGGAGGAACTGGAACATAGCCAGCGCCACGCCCTGCCCTTGCACCTGCCGGCGCCGCAGCATTCGCGCCTGCGCGCCATCGCGCGCCACCTGGCCGAGCATCCCGCTGATCGCAGCACGGTGGCAGAATGGGGGCAGCGCCATGCGATGAGCGAGCGCAGCTTTGCCCGCTTCGTGCAGGCCGAGACCGGCATGAGCTTCGGCCGCTGGCGGCGTCAGATCCACCTGATGCTGGCGCTGCAGCGGCTGGCCTCGGGCAGTTCGGTGCAGCGCGTCTCGCAAGACCTGGGCTATGACTCGGTCAGCGCCTTCATCACCATGTTCAGGAAGACCCTGGGCAAGCCGCCCGCGCGCTATATGGCACAACGGCGGGCGCAACGGCAGGCCTCGCCTGCGGCTCATTCCCCGTCCACGCCGCCTGCCCGCGCAGCGGCGCCCTACTTCCAACCGACACGGCACGCCTCATGGAAACCGAACTGAAACTGCTGATCGCCCCGGCCCACACCAAGGCCTTCATCCGCCATCCGCTGATCAAGCGCTATGCGCTGGCCGCACCGCGCATCAAGGACCAGACCGGCACCTACTTCGACACGCCCGACCTACTCTTGCGCTGTAACGATGCCGGCCTGCGGGTGCGCCGCACCGGCAAGGAATTCATCCAGACCCTCAAGGCCGGCGGCGGTGTCACCGGCGGCCTGCACCAGCGCAATGAATGGGAGTCGCTGGTGGAAGGCGAACAGCCTGACCTGGCGGTACTGCGCGAGCTGGTCGACAGTGACGCGCCCTGGGCCAGGAAGGTGTTTTCCAGACAGACCGCCGCCCGCCTCACGCCCATCTTCAGCACCCGCATCCAGCGCATGGTGTGGGACCTGAAGCTGGATGACGGCGCTGAAGTGGAGTGCGTGCTGGACCAGGGAACGGTGGAGCACGGCGCCTTGCAGACGGAGGTCTGCGAGATCGAGCTGGAACTCAAGAGCGGCGAGGCCACCTCGCTGTTTGGCTTCGCCTTGCGGCTGCTGCAGGACCTGCCCCTGCGCATCGGCATCCAGAGCAAGGCCCAGCGCGGCTACACGCTGTTCCACCAGGCGCGCCAGGGCGACGCGGCAGCGAGCTCTTCGGCCACGCGCGCCCAGCCCCTGCAGCTGACCCGCAAGATGCCGGTGGAGCAAGCCTTCCTGGCCGTCATCGGCAACTGCGTTGCGCAGATCCAGGCCAACGACATCGCCGACCAGGACAGCGGCGACGTCGAGCGTCTGCACCAGATGCGCGTGGGTCTGCGCCGTCTGCGTTCGGCCTTTGCCCTGTTTGGCCAGGTGATCGCCCTGCCCGCTGCGCTGGAGAGCGAATTCGAATGGATCGCCGAAGCCATCGGCACGGCGCGCGACTGGGATGTGCTGGCCGCAGAGACCTTGCCGCAGTTGAACATGCCGGCAGCAGCCGGCGTTGATCTGGAGGCTGTACGCAAGGCCGCCCTGATCCAGGCCGGCAAGGAACATGCGCTGGCGGTGCATGCAGTAGCATCACCGCGTTATACCGTGCTGGTGCTGCAATTCAATCGCTGGCTGCTGCAGAGCGGATGGCGCGAAGGCCAGGGCCAGGGCCAGGCCGACCAGCCAGCGCTGACGCAGCCACTGGCGCGCTTTGCCCGCCAGATGCTGCAACGGGACCAGAAGCGCCTGAGCAAGCGCGGCGCCCATCTGGAAGAGAGTGACCGCGCCCGCCATCGCACCCGCATCGCCGCCAAGAAGATGCGCTACGACGTCGAGTTCTTCCAGGCCCTGTATGGAGAGAAGAACAGCCGCGCCTACCTCAAGGCGCTGGCCCGCCTGCAGGATCATCTGGGCCAGCAGAACGATCTGGTGGTGGCCGATGCACTGCTGCAGCAGCTCCAACAGGCACAGACGCGGCACGCTGCCGGCATCGCCTGGGTGCGCGGCTTCCTGGCGGGACAGACGCGCGATGGCCATGCGCACACGCGGCGCCTGTGGAAGAAGTGGCAGTCGCAGGAACTGCCCCGATAAAACTGGACAAGGCAGGACAATGCAGAACAGGGCCGCCGGCGCGGCGGCGCTCACTGCAGCATGAAGGTCTCGTATTCGAGCAATTCCAGCTTGCGCGAGAGCAGCACGCAGCCCGCCAGCACCACCACGAACACCGCCAGCGCAAACCCGAAACCGTAGAAGGTCGGCCCCAGTTGCAGCGAGATGGCGGTGAAGGCGACGTTGAGCACCACGAAGGCCATGCACAGGCCCAGCACGATGCGCCGCTTGTCCAGATAGAAGAACACATTGAGCACGCCCAGCAGCACCACCTGCAGGCTGGCGGCGATGACGTCGATGTACAGCAACGGCAGGTACAGCGTGGAAATGCCCAGCCACTTGAGCAGTGATTCGCCGGCCACCATCACCACCAGGGTGGCGATGGCCTGGATCTTGATGATCTCGAACAGACCCAGGCGCACCGTCTCCACCATGCCGTTGCGGTGCTTCTCGATGGTTTCCAGCGAAGCGCCGCTGCGCACCGCTTCGTAGAAGGCGTCATAGTCTTCGACGAAGTCGGTCTCCATGCGCAGGAGGAAGATCGCCATCCCCGGAATGATCGACAGGTAGGCCAGGAACACCGGCAAGTCATAGATCACCGAGGCGCGCAGCGGACCGATGATGGCCTGGCTGGTCTCGGCGGTGTACCAGAACATGGCCTTGTCGATCCAGATCGCCAGGTTGTAGAGCAGGCCGATGGCCATGAGCGAAGGATAGAGCTTGCGGCGGTCGAAGAATTCGTAGGAGATGAAACGGTCCGAGGGAAAATTGCGCAGGATCAGCGCCATCATCGCCATGAGCAGCACCGCCTGCCCGATCACGAAACCGCCCATCAGGCCTTCCAGCCCCAGCGGGCGCAACAGCAGCGCCGCCGCCACGGTGATGGTATAGCCCAGTGCATAGATCCAGAAGATGGCCTGGTATTGCTTCATCCCCGAGAGGAAGATGGTGGCAATCCAGATATTGCACATGATGATGAAGGCCGCCAGCAGCAACAGCCGGTACAGGGCGCTCTGGTGCGGGAACAGGAAGGCCACCGCCGCCAGCCCCAGCACGCCGCCGGCCACCGTCACGGTCAGCGAGACGGCATGGAAGTTGGGCAGGATGGCATGGTTGTCCTTGACGAACAGCCGGTCGGCGGCAAACCGGGTCAGCGCCAGCTGGAATACGCCGGTGAAGATCAGCGACAGCGAAATCACATAGGTGATGCTGACCTGGAACTGCACGATCACATTCTTGGGCGTGATCACCGTATAGCTCAGCATGCCGATGACCAGGATGCCGACGATGGACATGATCCATGGTCCCGAGCTGATCAGCGCCGCATAGGAATAGGCCTGCATCAACGAGAGCAGGCTGTCGCGCTTCAATATCTTGCGCAGTTCGAAACCGATACCGGCCATGTTCTTCCTTGTCAGTGCTCAGTGCTGCACCGGGCAACGCAGCGCGGTGGCAGCAGCACCCGCCGCCGCCGCGCCCTGCTCTGCCAGTGCGTTGTCATACAATTCGCGGTAGGCGCCAAACATCATCTCCTGGGTGTAGTAGCGCTCCACCCGGGCGATGCCGGCGGCCTGCGCGGCGTACCAGCGCTGCGGATCGGTCAGCAGCTTCAGGGCCGCCTGCGCCAGCGCCTGCGGTTCGGCGATGCCCACCACGTCGCCCGCCGCGCCCAGCGCCTGGTCTTCTTCGGACAGGCCGTAGATCAACTGGCGGCAGGAACCGACATCGGTGGCCACACCCGGCACGCCCGCGGCAAATCCCTCCAGCAGCACCAGCGGCAACGCCTCGCTGATGCTGGAGAGCACGACCAGGCCGATCTTGGGCATCAACTCATCGATCTTCTGGTAGCCCAGGAACTTGACCTTGTCGACCAGGCCCAGTCCCTCGGCAATGGCGTGGCATTCCTCTGCATAGGCGGTATCTTCATCCTCGGGGCCGGCGATCCAGGCTTCGGCTTCGGGATATTGGTTGACCACCGTGCGCATGGCGCGGATGAAGGTCTTCACATCCTTGATCGGCACCACCCGACCCAGCAGACAAAGGACCGGCGGGATCTTCTCGCTGCGCTGCGCGCGCAGCGCCGACAGGCGCGGCAGGTCGATGCCATTGGGAATATTGCGGGTACGCTCCGGCGGCGCGCCGTCGAAGATCTGGCGCAGGCGGTTGGTCTCGTAGAGCGCTACGATCTGGTTGGAGGCCTGGTAGCACATCCGTCCCAGGGCCTCGAAGAAGCGTATCCACATTTCGCGGAAGTAGGGAATCTGCGAAGCGTCCTTTTCAAAGACATTGCGGTTGTCGCGAATCCACTCGCTCTGGAACAGGTCGATCTTGCGTTCCTTGGTGTAGATGCCGTGCTCGGAGAGGATCAGCGGACGGCCCGTCTGCATCTTCATGAGACTACCCAGAAAGCCCGCATAACCGGTCGAGACCGTGTGATAGCAGCGCGCTGGAATGAGATTGCGCGCCACCCGCGCCAGCGTCCAGACAGGCTGGTGCATGATGCGCACGGTCCAGAAATAATCGACGAAGGATGGGTCGGTGCAGAAGATGCGGTATTGCGCGGTCAGGTAGTCCCACGATTGCTTGCTGAACAGGAAGGCGTCCTGGTCCAGCTTGCCGCCGTCGGCCATCATCGGGATCAGCTCGGCCAGTTGGGCCGCCAGTGCCGAATGCGAAGTGCTGTCGCTGCGGTCATAGGCGCGAAACATGCTGTGCAGCTGGCCCATCATGGCGAAGGCCTGGGCGTCGCCGCGTGAGCGCACGACCTGCGTGGCCGACAGGTTCTCGTGGATGTAATGGGTCTCCAGATGCACCACATTGTCCGGCAACGCATACTTGGGCGCGCCATAGTCCTGGCGTCGGCTACCGATGAAGCAGAGGCCAAAGCGGAGGTGCGGGAAACCGCGGATGATCTGGTTGACCCAGCTGGAGACGCCGCCGCTGACATACGGAAACGTGCCTTCGAGCAGCAGCATGACATCACAGGAATCGGCGCGGCGCTGGTAGCGATCGGCATCGGCCTGGGACGGGGAAGAAGAAGTGACTTGGCTCATGAACGGGCTCGCGGCAAGGAATCGGGCCGATTGGCAATGGTGCGCCGGCCATGCCGCCAATAGCGGTGCAGTTGCGGCTGCGAAGAAACACTGGGGTCGTACTGCATCTCGATGAAGAGCTTGCGTACCTGGTCGTAGTCATGTTCCAGGAAACTGAGCTCGGCCAGGTAGGGCAGCAGACGCACGCGCGAGAAGCCATGCTCGTAGGCCTGCCGCAAGGCCTCGGCTGCGCCGGGTGCATTGCCGCTCATCAGCTCCAGCCGCACCAGCATGAACCACAGGCCCGGCTGCCCTTCATCGATGGCCAGCGCAGCGCGCGCGTGCTCACGCATCTGCGTGCAGGAATACTGCAACAGGTCGCCCTGCACCAGATTCTGGTAGATCAGTTCCTGATACAGCTCGGCCACCTGCTGGTGCAGCACAGCCAGGGTCTCGGGATCGGAGACGGTCTTGAGGTGATGGCGGATATCGACGATGCGCTGGGTGATCTTCTTTTCCTTGTTGTCCAGGATGCCATAGGCCAGCAGGCGCACGTCATCGGCCGGATCGCCCAGCAGGCTGCGCAGGGACGCACCGCTGGCGCGCGTGGGCGTGCTCTGGATGGCCACCAAGGCATTGAGGCGCTTGTCCAGGGGCGTGGCCACATTGCCCAGCTGGGCGCGCACGCGATTGCCGGAAAAGCCGCTGCCCTCGCGCCGACGCGCGGTCACGAAGGCGGGCGCTTCGGCGGTGTCGAAGTAGTCCTCGGTCTGGTCCTTGGGCCAGAACATGGCCACCAGCAAGGCCGAGAGCATGCACAGCGCACCGCCGACCGGAATGAAGAAATTGAAGCAGAACAGATAGCCCAGCAAGCCCGCGGGAGGCCGCTGGTAGCGCTGCGGCGCCACCAGCGCGATGGCCAGCGCGAACAGGGCCGAAGAGGCCATGTGCAGCAGCAGATAGCCGCCCAGCACGGCCAGGCCGTTGCCGCCATCGAGCAGCAAGGCAATGGAGGCGACCTCGAAGCTCAGGCCGGCAAGGGAGAATTTAAGCAGCACAGCGTTCCACCAGGTTGGGCAGCAATCGCGACGGCTCTTCACCGCCAATGGCTGCGGTATGGATGGCCGCATAGTTGGCCAGCGACTTGGCGCCGAACTGCGCCTGCGAGGCTGCCTCCACCCGCATCAGATATCCGTCCACGGCGGCCGCGCCGGCCAGCGGCAGGAGCGTCATCAACACATTGCGGCCACCGGCCTTGTAGGTCCAGACCACATCGGCGGCGCGCTTGAGACGACGGATCTGGTCGAACATGTCGCGCGAGAGTTCGTCGTCGCCAAACACCAGCGCCACCAGGGACGAATCGATGTCGGTGCTGCGCTTCAAGCGATGCAGACGCACCACGTCCACCGCCAGTTCCGACGGGCAGGTCGGCAGTTGCTGCAGGATGGAACGGGCGGTGCCGCCGACCTCAATGCCGTCGGCGTAGTAGTCGATGAGCACCGACATGAGCTGCAGCGTATCTTCGTTGAGCGCCATGAAGGGCAGTTGCTCCACCACCACCAGGCCGAACAGGCGGCCATCGAAATTGAGCAGCGGCGCGCACACCAGGTAGCGGCTCTGGTTGCGCAGGTTCTGGTTCAGGCTCTCGGTCTGGATATGCCCGAGCTTGCGCTGCGCCAGGCAGTACCGCACCAGTGCATCGTCGGCGGCCAGTTCGCTGACCTTGCCCACGCTGGCGGCCGGCTCAGGGGTGATGTGGCCGGCGGCGTCGCACACATAGACCGCTGCCGAGGCGACCTGGCAGCTTTGCGCCAGCAGCTGCAGGAAGGCGTCCGGCGCGGGCATGCGCGACGGGTCCAGCAGGATCTGCGTGAGCGTGAGCGCACGCATGCGGTCCAGCGATTCGCGCAGGGTCAGCGGCTTGGACAGCAGATCCTGCTCCAGCCGCTCGTGCGACAGGCGCAGCAGGAAGTGGTTCTTGGTGAGCATGCTCAGACGCTCATCCAGGTAGGCATTGATGGCGCGCAAGCGCCGGCTGCGGGCGTTCCAGACTTCGGCAAACTGGCCGCACAGCAGGGTCAGCACCAGCCCGCCCAGGAAATAGGATTGCGGGAAGGCCTGGGCGGCGGCGGCCACGGCGTCGGCTTCGCTGCTCTGGTGGCCATGCACCAGCAGATACCAGCCCGCCATCATGGTCGCCACCGCGACCACCCCGAGGGTGCTGCCATAGCGCATGGCCAGGATGGCCGGCACCAGCCACAGCCAGGGAAACTGGGCGCGAATGCCCAGGGGATCCTCGGGCGCCACCCAATGGGCGAACACCAGCGCGGCCACCACCAGCGCTACGGTCTCGACGATGCGCAAGGCAGCCTTGCGCGGGGAGCCGCTGTCGGTATCGAAGCGCGTGAAAAAGCGCGACCAGAACTTCTGCCGCTTCTGGCCGGCCGTCAGGGTGGTGCTCATGCCAGCGGCCCAGGGGCGCTGGGGCGTGGCGCCGCGGCCCTGCCTTGGAGTATCGCTCACGTCATCATCCTCATCGCTGGCCTATCAGGCCCCGCCGTTGAACGCCGAGGGCGCACCGGTCGCCGGGACGGCCGGCGTGGTATCGGAGATCGTAGAACTCAGCGGCGCCAGCAGCGTGCGCGCCAGCTTCTGCGCAACTGCCGAGAGCGCCTCGCGGCTCCAGCCGCTCTTGGCGCCAGCGGCGGCCCACACCACCTTGCCGGTGGCCACTTCGATCAATTGCAAGGTCATGCCCACTGCCGGCTCGCCATCGATACCGACCTTGTAGCGCCATTCATCGACGCTGCCGGTGAGGGCATAGGCGATGTTTTCGCTGCGCGCCCATTGCAGGGCGGCGTCGAGCTGCTTGCGGTCCATCGGCTCGAACAGGGTTTCATTGTTCAGCGAGGCCGGATAGTGCTGCAGCTCGGTCATGCCATTGGTGCGCAGGATGGTTTCGGAAATTGCCTCGGCGCGCAGGCCGGCCTGCGGCGTCTCGGTGTGATTGGCGAAGGGCAGCAGGCCCCAGCGCGCATTGGCCGGCAGCGTGGGGGCGTTGCCGATGTCGGTGGTGGAGCAGGCGGCCAGGCCCAGGGCCAGGAGGGCAGCCGCGCCCAGGCGCAGCAGGCGGGAGAAGGTCAGTTTTTTCATCTTGGTCACCGTGTCATGCAATGGTTAGCGATAAGGTAAAGAGGTCTTGCTGCGATTCATGTTGGAGGCTAGTAGAACCATCGGTACAGCACATTCAATTCAAACCCGCGCTGCGGATTGTTGGGCGTGGCGGCGGTGCTCTGCGCGCCAATGGACAACACATCCTGGCCGACCACGCTGCCGGCGATGCCGGCGCGCAGGTTGCGGCCCCAGCCTATGTCGGAGGTGCGCGTCATGCCGAACTCGGCATAGGGACGCCAGGCCCGCGTATAGGCGTTTTCCACCACCGTGCCCGCGCCCAGCGCAGCACCCCAGGAGCGCGAATCCAGCGGCATGTAGCGAAAACTCGGCGGGTCCGTTCCCACCGGCACCAGCCGCGCGATCAGGCTGTCGCTGTTGCCGTAGTCGGTGAACTTGGCGTCGTTGACGAAAGCGCGCAGGGTCAGGTTGGGATACTCCACCCGAAAGTGGGTGCCGACCTCGGCATTGAGGGTGCGGCCCCGGCCCAGGGAGGTGCCGGACTGGCTGGCGTAGTGTTGCAGACCACCGCCCAGGCGCAGGTATTCGGTGCGGCTCAGTTGCACGTTCAGGTTGAGTTCACCGCCATCGCGCTTGGCGCCCACGCGCATGAAGGCCGAGTCGGTCGCGCTCAGGTTGATACCGCCATTGCCCGACAACGTCAGCTTGGGCGTGAGCTGCCGCGAGAATTCCAGGCGCAGGCCGTTGAAGCTGGTCATCGCCTGGCGATGCTGCAAGGCGGCGCTGACGAAGCCATCCTCGATGCGACGACGCAGGGTAAAGGAATACAGCCGGTCCACTGCCGGCACATCGCCCAGCAAGGTGCTGTCGTCGACGCTCTGGCGCCGTTCGATATAGCCGAAGTCAAAGCGCGTGCCAGGCGTGAGGTTCACGCCACTGCTGAGCGTAAAGAGCTTGCTGGCCAGCGGGAACTCGCGGGTGGCCGTGTAGCCGGCGCTGAACTTGGCCGGGTCATCGGTGACCAGGCCCGTGAGGCGGGCATGCAACTCGTCGTCGCCCGGCAGGCGTTGCAGCTGGTCGAAGGCCAGCGTCTGCGCCAGCGGCACCCGGCCGGCCACGCGGGCGGCTTCGATGCGGTCATACATGGGCAGCCAGTCGGCCAGGTTGTCGAGCAGGCGATTCAGGCCCTGGCGGTCATCATTGCCCAGGGCCATGGCCAGCTCGCCCCACAAGGGCTTGTCCAGCTGCGTCGCAAAGCGCGTGGCCAGCCAGGTGCGCGCCAGGTCGGAGTCCCCTTGGTTCATCGCATAGGCCAAGGCCAGCTCGCGCGCACTGGCCGAGAGCCGGGCATCGTCGCGCGGACGCTGGCCGGTGTCGGCAGTGGGGGCGAACAGCCCCGCCGGTCCGCCCGTGAGGCGCGCCGACAAGTCCTGGTCCTGGGCGCGCTGGCTGGCGTCGCTGCGAGCGGCGGCCTGCATGACCTTGAGCAGGGCCGGGCCGTCGGCCGGCGGCGCCACTGCATCGGAACGCACCAGGCGCGTGACATCGCTGTCGAGCAGGGCGCGCAAGACCTTGTTGCTGGCGTCGGCCGGCATGAACAGGGGCGCCAGCGCGGCCAGGCGATCGCGCCATTCGCGCAGCTGGGCCGGCGGAATATTGCGCAGCCGCGCCGGATCGCGCAACTCGATCCAGGCGCGGCGGCGGATGCGCCACGCCAGGTCAGGCTGGCCACTGGCGTCCAGCGCCTCGGCATAGCTGAGCAGCCACAGGTAATCGTTCTGGGGAAAGCCCGACTTGCGGAACCAGTGCAGCGCCACGTTCTGGCGGTTCAGCGAGATGTTGGCCGCAGCAAACGGCCCCCATAGTTGCGGCGCGGTCTCGGCATCGGCGGCCCACAGGGTCAGCGCGCGGTTGAGCAGTTCGGTATCGCGGGTGGCGATGAGGATCCAGATCATTTCGGCGCGCACCTCGGCCGAGCGCGGACTGAGCGACAAGGCCAAGCGCATGTCGGCACGCGCGCCGGCGTAGTCGTGCTTCATCTGGCGGAAGGCCGAGCGCACGCTCAGGTAAGGGACGTACTTTTCCAGCGCCGCATTCTGCTGCGGGGTGATGCTGTCGAGGAAGCGCTGGCCACCGTCCAGGTCATTGAGGCGCATGCGGTAGGTCAGCGCCTGCACGGCGAAGTTGGCCACGCTGGTACGGCGGAAGCCGAACTCGGCCAGCTCGGCGGCGGCGCGTGGTTCGTGCTCCTGGATCACCACCATCAGGTTGCTCATGTCGCCTTCGGCGGCCTGGTTGGTGGCCAGGAGCTGATCATAGCCCCGGCGCGCTTCCTCATCCAGGCCCAGGTAGCGCGCCAGTTCTGCATAGGTGCGCCAGAAGTCGGCGTTGCCGGGCGGCGCCACCGGCGCGGCCTGGCGCAGCAGTTCCAGCGCCTGCTCGGTGCGCCCGCGCAGGTAGAGCAGGTTGGCGGCCATCAGGGCATTGGCGGCCGAGGGGCCGAATTCCTGGCGCTGGCGGACCAAAACGGCGTTGGCCTCATCATCGCGGCCCATGCGCAGGTAGAGCTTGGCCAGTGCATCCATCTCGCCATTGCGTTCGGTGGCGGCGTTGGCGTTGGCGTTGGCGTTGGCGTCGGCTGGCCGGCTCTGGCGCAGGCGCGCTTCCAGCAGTGCGGCGGCGCGCTCGGGCTGGCCGACGTTTTCGTACTGCGCCACCAGCAGGTTGACCCACTTGGGGTCGCCCGGCTCCACCTGCATCTTGTGCTGCAAGGCTTCGATGAGGATGTCTTGTTCGAAGGTGCCAGCGGCGATGCGCATGACATTGTCCCAGGCCGCCTCGTCATTGGTCAGGCGCGCATAGGCCAGCCAGTGCGGGGTAGCCTGCTCCGGCACGCCGCTCCATTCCGACACCTCGGCCAGGCGCTTGCGCCAGGCCGAGTCATCGGGACGCTGGCGCACCGCCGATTGCGCCAACAGACGCGCATCGGTGAGGTTGCGATTGCCCAGGAAGACGTTGTAGGCCAGGGTGTAGATCTCGTCATCGAAGGGCAGGCGCGCCAGTTCGCGGCTGGCGTTGACCTCTGCCGCCGGCGGCTGCGAGGGATCGGCGGCGGCCACGCGGATGACGCGCGCCTGGCGCATCGCCATCTGCATGCGCTGCTGCAATTGGTGCAATTGGTGCGGCTGCTGCGGCTGGAGCAGCAAGGCCTGGGTCAGGCGTAGCGAGCGGGTGAATTCACGCATCTGCTGGAAATGCACCGTCGCCAGCGCGCCGCTCCCCTGCCCTGCCCGCGCCAGCGTGGCGGCGGCGCGTCCCATGGACAACTGCAGCAGCTGGCGCACATAGCGCTCGGCGGCCTCTGGCCGGTTGGCCGCCTGCGCCAGCCGGGTCAGAAACAGCAGCGTGGCCTTGTCGTTGGCCAGCGGGCCCAGGTTGGCGTCGGCCACCTCCAGGGCTTCCTGGTACAGGCCACCGGCCTGCAGGTTGCGCAAGGCGGTGATGAAATTGTCGCGGCGCGCTTCCAGCGAGCCGGCATGCTGCATCGCCAGCAGGTAGAAGGAGGCGCTGCTGCGGTAATCGCCCATGCCCAGGCTCTGCTGGCCCAGGCGCACGGCCTCGCCATAGGGCAAGTCGCGGGTGGAGCGCTCGGCCAGCAGGCGCTCAAACGCCACTCGCGCGGCCTCTACGTCACCCAGCGCCAGTGCGTCCTGGGACAGGCCCAGCCACTGCTGTGCGCTCAGGGGATAGGTCATGAGCTGCTGCAACTGGATGCGCAGCTCGGCCAGCAGGCGCGTGCGCTCGGGCGACGTCGCCGGCAGGGCAAAGGCTTCCTGCTGGCGGATGCGGTATTCCAGCCAGGCCGCCGCCAGCCGTGCAGCCGGCTCGGTCCCCATCTGCAGGAACGCCAGTTGCTGGCGCGCCTCGGCGAACTGGCCCAGGTCGATCATCTGCTTGACCAGTTCGGCGCGCAGCGCGGTATTGCCCGGCTTGGCCTTGAGGAAGACCTTCAGGTACTCGATGGTCAACTGGTCGCCGCGTCCGCTGGCATTGGCCACTTCCAGGCGCTGCTGCAGCGACACCTTCGGATAGACCAGGGCGAACACGGTCCCGACCGCCAGCGCAAAACCGGCGATCGTCCACGGCGAAAACAGCCTCAGCCGTTCATAAGGTGCATTGAACGAGTACCAGGTGCCGTGTTGTCGCGAGTTTGGCGGTCGAGGAGCCGATGTCATATTGGTGAACTGCAGACTTTGCGGTGAAATTCTTGAACCAGGATTGCCCAGTGATGCTGACCGACTTGCCCGCAGGCAGGGCCGCGCCATCGGCTGAGGCGCTGCAGCTGCGCGCGCCGGCGACGCTGAAGGTGGACGGCCCATTGGCCAGCAGGCTGAAGCGCAGCTCGACCTTGTTGCCATTGACGCTGCGCTGGAAGTCGCCGACCTGGCCGCCGGCTTCCAGCAGCATCGGCAAGGCCTGCGCGGCAGGCTGTGCAGGCGGCTTGAGGCGCACTTCGGCGGCCGAGGTGATCAGGTAGCGTCCGCTCGGCCCCGGGGCGATGCCGGCAATGCCGGGCGCACTGAGGTCATAGTCGGGCGTGCCAGGCGGCAGGCGCAAGGTGCGCAGATGCGCGCCGGTGCGATAGACCAGGGCGCCGTCAGCGGTGCGGGCGATGCTGGTGTTTTCGAAATCGATCACCTTGCGGATGTATTGCGAGACATACAGCCGCGTGAACGGCTGCGCCTGCGCCCAGCGATGGATCTTGTGCAGCGCCGCCACCGAGGCGGGCTTGGTGCCGGCGTAGAAGTGATAGTAGATATCGACCGCCTTGAAGCGGACCGGCTCACCGGTCAGTTCATAGCTTTCGATGGCGCGCTCGAAGCCGTAGAAGGGGCCGGTCCAGTTGCCGGTATAGACGTTCTCGTCCTGGTTGGGCGCGAACACCTGGTACCAGCCCTGCTTGCGCACGCCCTGGGCGGCGATGTCGGTCCAGGTGTTGCGACTCTTGGTGATCATGGTGTCGCCGCCGTTCATGTTCAGATAACCGTCCAGATAGGTCTGGGCGATGGCCTCGGGCGGCGGCACGCAGTTGCCGGTCCACAGGAAGACTTCGGCCTTCTTGCCCGGCGGCAGCAGGGTGTTGTTGATGTAGTCCATCGAGCCCTTGATCTCGCGCTGCAGGTTGAACTTGTAGTTCGGAATTTCCAGCGTACGCGAGGCATCGCCATCCATCTGGGTGATGTCGGCGGTGCGGGTGTTATGCATGGCGTCGGCCCAGTTGAACGGATGCGAGAAGGAATGGCTGGCCGGTTCGATATAGGGCAGCGTGAACATCTTGCGCGCCAGCGCCGTGGTCTGCGCCGACAGCTGCGGATAGACGCCCTGCGGGCTCAGCTCACCCTCCACCACCGAGACCGTGACGGGGAAGCGGTAACGGTCCCAGATCTCGCGTTGCAGGACTTCCACCGCGAAGGGCGAGCCCGGATATTCGGCCTTGGAGGGGAAGCCATCGCCATCGAGGTGGCTGGTCTGGATGCGACGGCCGCCTTCGGTGGTGACATCGGGGACGGCAATATCGGGCAGGCGCAGCGCGCGCTTGAGGAAGAGCATGGGCTGCAGCACCCAGCGCGGCGGGTCGATCACCGGCGCCGTGGTGATGGCGAAGGGCGCCAGCGCAAAGCCGCCCCAGGGGGTGATGGCGGCGGCGTCATAGGTGTTGTCACGGCCATCCTTCATGCGCAACAGGACGGGCGCGGCGGGATCGCTCAGGCGCACGTTTTCCAACTGGGTGCGGTCCACGCGCGGACGCGTCTCGAAACCCATCAATTCGGGATCGTAGTGGGTCACATCCAGTTGCTCCGGAACCGGCGCGGCAAAACTGGTCAGGCCCAGCATGCCCGCGCTGAGCTTGGTCATCTGGAAACCGAAGGCGCTGAAGATGGCCACCGGCACGCCCTCCTTGATGCGCTGGCCTATCCATGGCCCCAGCGGCTGATGGTTGGTGCCGCTGCGGAACCAGGTCACCACCCCCGCGTAACGTCCGGCCAGCGGCTCGGTGGGCAGGCCTTCGCGGCCGACATCGCGGAACTCGTAGCGCAGGCCCAGGTGATTGAGCTGGATGCCCAGGAAGCGCTGCGCCTCGGTGGTATGCAAGTCGTCGCCCTCGGCCACGTCCAGCAGCACCAGCACATTACGCGGCACCAGCTCGACGCTGGAGACGCCCATGGAGACCAGGCCGCCATCGGCCACCCAGGGAATGAAACCGTCGGCGCTGATCTTCTGCGCCGTCTCGCGAGCCAGCGCACGCGCGCCGCTCTGCTGCGGATCGACGTAGTCGATGGCGATGACTGGGAGGTGATAGCGCTCACGCGCCGTCTGCATCTGGCCCATCAGCCAGGCGCGGTCATTGTCCTTGACCGGGCCATAGCTGCGGCGGCCGGCGTCATAGCCGCGATACAGGGATTCGGCCGCCACCGCATAGGTCAGCGGCGCGATCTCGGGCAGGAGCTCGAAGCCGCGATTGAGGATCAGCTTGGCCTCGGGATAACGGCGCTTGAACTCGCGCAGGGTCGCAATCATGGCCTGGGTCTGCACGGCGCGTTCGGCGTCGGTCTTGGCAAAGAGCTGGTAGGAATCCAGGGTATCGAGGAAGAAGCCGCGCCAGCCCTGCGCCCACAGCGGGGCAATGATCTTGTCGAGGAAGAAATCACGCCAGCCCGGGGCGTTCTGGTCGATCACCCGGCTGCCCCAGGCGGCATTGTCGCCGCGCAGCAGGCCCGGCGGCAGTTGCTTGTAATAAGGACGGGAGGGCTGGACTTCACCCAGCGACACGTAGGCGAACAGCTGGTGCATGCCATCGGCCGCCGAACGCGTACGCGCAGCGGGATTGCGGACGAACTCCGGTTCCACCACGGCCACGTCGAACGCCTGCAAGTCGGCCAGCGGCGGATTGACGCCGTAATAGAAAGCCACCGAGGTGGGCGCGCTCGCTGTCCCCGCCGTGCCCTGGGCAGGGGCCGAGCCGGTCAGCAGTGCCGCGGCCGCCGCCGCCAGGGTCCAGACGAAAGTGCGCACCATGCGCCAGGCCGAGCTTGGCCGGATGACTGTTTTCTTGTTGCCCATCGCCGCCGCCATGCGCGCTCCTAGATGACTGATCGCCAAGCCGCATGAAACCACAGGGCCTGCAGGACCGGTATCCGGCGCTCCCCTGGCAAAAGAAAGAGGAAAAAACAGGCCAGATACCGCTTAAAGAGAAGTGTTAGCAATTTGTATCAAATTCTAACGAGATTCACTGGGTAAAGTTTTCCTTTGCCCAATTTTTTGCACATTCTGACAACTTTTAGTGAGTTAAAGTGAGCTCGCGTGAGTTAGCGTGAGTTTATATAGTTAATAAAACAATAACAAACAATTCACCGTAATGAACCGGCCCGGTGTCGGCATCTGACCACAATTTTTCATCCTTCGCACAAAACAGGTGCATGAACGTCCGCCCCGGTCTGCACCAAAAGGCCACAGGCAGCGCCCCAGCCCGGGGCCAGCCGCCCGTTTGCTGCGCCGCATGCGCGTGGCACCCGCACCCTGCGCCCGCCGCCTGGCGTGCGCAAGCCTTGCCAGACAAGGCCAGGGCCGCCAATAATCGTTGCCAGATGTTGTATGCCAATCTTGTATATCAGCGTGGCACACAACTTGCTGATGAGAGGCCATGAGCACCCATCCTTCCCCCAAGTCGTCGTCGCAGATCGCCGTGCGCATCACCGAGGCCATCCTCGCCAAGCAATTGGCGCCGGGAACCCGCCTGGGCGAGCAGCAGTTGGCCGATCTCTTCAAGGTCTCGCGCACCCAGGTGCGCGAGGCCCTGACGCACCTGATGGCGCGCGGCATCGTCACCGTCAGCGCGCGGCGCGGCTGGTTCGTCATCGAACCCACGCCGGCGCAGGCGCGCGAAGCCTTCGAGGCGCGCCGGGTGATCGAGCTGGGGCTGTTGCGCCAGGCGCGCCTGCGTCCGGTGGGCGATACCGCCATCGGCCAGTTGCGCCAGCACATCGCCCGCGAAGAAGCGGCCATCGCCGGGGCCGATGTGGGGGTGCGCAGCTATCTGCTGGGCGACTTCCATGTCTGCCTGGCCGAATGCCTGGGCAACTCGCTGCTGGCCGAGACGCTGCGCGACCTGACCGCGCGCACCACGCTCACGGCGATGCTGCACCAGTCCTCGGAGCAGGCAGAGGATTCTTGTTCGGAACATGTCCTGATCGTCGAGGCGCTGGAACGCGGCGATCTGGAACAGGCAGAGCAACTGATGCATGACCACCTGCAACACGTGGAATCAGGGCTCAACCAGGTGCGCAGCAGCGATCCGCTGGAACCGCTGCGACAGGCGCTGGCCTCGGTATCGCTGCAGGGGGCTGCGAGCGACGCCAAGACCGTGCGCCCGCCTGGCAAAGGGCCGTTGTAAGCGCCGGCAGCATGCGCAAGCCCACTCATCAACGTCGTCAACCCTAGGGAAACTGCTATGAAACTGACCAAACTCCTGCTCGGCCTGATGGCCGGCGCCATGATGTTCTCTGCTTCGGTCGCCCGCGCCGACGCCCTGGACGATATCCAGAAGCACGGCACGCTGCGCGTGGCGGTGCCGGCGGACTTCCCGCCGTTCGGCTCGGTGGATGCCGACCTGAAGCCCCAGGGCCTGGACATCGACGTGGCCACCTTGATCGCCAAGAAGCTGGGCGTGAAGGTGGAACTGATCCCGGTCTCCAGCGCCAACCGCATCCCCTACCTGAGCACCAAGAAGGTGGACCTGGTCATCTCCAGCATGGGCAAGAATGCCGAGCGTGAAAAGGTGATCGACTTCTCCTCGGCCTATGCGCCCTTCTTCAATGGCGTGTTCGGTCCGGCCGACCTGTCGGTCAAGAGCGCCGCCGACCTGGCCGGCAAGACCATTGCGGTGACCCGTGGCTCGGTGGAAGACCTGGAACTGAGCAAGATCGTCCCGGCCTCGGCCACCGTGAAGCGCTATGAAGACAACAACAGCACCATCAGCTCCTTCCTCTCCGGCCAGGTGCAACTGGTGGCCACCGGCAACGTGGTGGCAGCCGCCATCATCGCCCGCAACCCGCCCAAGAAGCCCGAGACCAAGTTCCTCATCAAGGATTCGCCCTGCTTCATCGGCCTGAACAAGGGCGAGAAGAAGCTGCAGGACAAGGTCGACGCCATCCTGGCCGAATCCAAGAAGGATGGCAGCCTCAGCGCCATCTCGCAGAAGTGGCTGGGCATGCCGCTGCCGGCTGGCCTGTAAATTGCTGCAGTGACCGCACACCTGCAAGGGTGTGCGGCAATACAGTGGCAGGTGTATTCCAATACAGTATCAAGCTGACATCGATCACTGGCACTACAGTACCAATACAGTAGCAATACAGCAGCAATACGGTTTCACCAAGGCGGCACGCAGGCGGACACCCGGCAAACGCAGCATTTCCAAGGCAGGGCAGACACGACATCATGGCTTATCAATTCGATTTCCTTTCCACCTTCGACTACACCGACGTCATCGTCAAAGGGGTAGCGACCACCATCGAGCTCATCGCCATCGGCGGCGTGCTCGGCGTGGCCGTGGGCATCTTCGGCGCCTGGGCGCGCACCCAGGGGCCGGGCTGGCTCAAGCCGGTGGTGAGCGGCTATGTGGAGATCATCCGCAATACGCCCTTCCTGGTGCAACTGTTCTTCATCTTCTTCGGCCTGCCCTCGCTGAACATCCACATCAGCGAGATCACCGCCGCCATCTTCGCCATGGTGATCAACCTGGGCGCCTACAGCACCGAGATCATCCGCGCTGGCGTGCAAGCCATTCCGCGCGGGCAGATCGAGGCCGCGCAATCGCTGTCGATGTCGCGCATGCAGATCTTCCGCCACATCATCCTGCGGCCGGCGCTGCAGAAGATCTGGCCGGCGCTGTCTTCGCAGGTGGTCATCGTCATGCTGGGTTCGGCGGTGTGTTCGCAGATCGCCGTGGAAGAACTGTCCTTCGCCGCCAACTTCATCCAGGGCCGCAACTTCCGCGCCTTCGAAGCCTACATCGTCGCCACCGCCATCTACCTGGTGCTGGCCATCCTGCTGCGCCAGGTGCTGCGCCTGATCGGCCACTACGTCATCACCGCCCGGAGGACCGCATGATCACCTTCACCACCTGGGACATCGTCCGCAACCTCATGCTGGCCTGGCGCTGGACCATCGTCCTGTCGCTGGTCACCTTCGTGCTCGGCGGCGCGCTCGGCCTGGTCATCCTGTTCATGCGCACCTCGCGCCAGAACTGGCTGCGCCAGGTAGCGCGCCTGTATATCGAACTGTTCCAGGGCACGCCCTTGCTGATGCAATTGTTCCTGGTCTTCTTCGGCATTGCGCTGTTCGGCATCGAAGTGCCGGCGTGGCTGGCGGCAGGCCTGGCGCTGATGTGCTGGAGCGCCTCCTACCTGGCCGAGATCTGGCGCGGCTGCGTGGAAGCCATTCCCAAGGGGCAGTGGGAAGCCTCCTCGGTGCTGGCCATGGGTTACTTCCAGCAGATGCGTTACATCGTGCTGCCGCAGGCTTTGCGTATCGCCATCGCACCGACGGTGGGATTTGGCGTGCAGATCATCAAGTCCACCGCCGTGACCTCCATCATCGGCTTCATCGAATTGTCCAAGGCCGGCACCGTCATCACCAACGCCACCTTCCGCCCCTTCACGGTGTTCGCCATCGTGGGCGCCTTCTACTTCGTGCTTTGCTGGCCGCTGTCCAAGTACAGCCAGTCTCTAGAAAGGAAATACAATGCCGCTCATCGCCATTGACAACGTCAAGAAACGCTTCGGCGACAACGAAGTCCTCAAGGGCATCAGCCTGGACGTCGAACCCGGTGAAGTGATTGCCATCATCGGCAAGAGCGGCTCGGGCAAGTCCACGCTGCTACGCTGCATCAACGGCCTGGAGAGCATCGACGAAGGCAACATCAGCGTGGCCGGCGCCAAGCTGGGCGCCAGCGAACTGGAACTGCGCAACCTGCGCCTGAAGGTCGGTATGATCTTCCAGCAGTTCAACCTGTTCCCGCATCTCTCGGTGGGACGCAACGTGATGGTCGCGCCGATGATCGTCAAGGGCGTCAGCGAAGCCGAGGCCATGGAGACGGCCAAGGCCAACCTGGAAAAAGTCGGCCTGGGCCACAAGTTCGACGCCTATCCCGACCAGCTCTCCGGCGGCCAGCAGCAGCGCGTGGCCATCGCCCGCGCGCTGTCGATGAGTCCGCAGGCATTGCTGTGCGACGAGATCACCTCGGCGCTGGACCCCGAGCTGGTCAACGAAGTGCTGACCGTCATGCGCGGGCTGGCCAAGGAAGGCATGACGCTCCTGATGGTCACCCACGAAATGCGTTTTGCCCGCGAGGTCTGCAATCGGCTGGTGTTCATGCACCAGGGCAAGGTGCATGAGATCGGCCCGCCGGAGGAACTGTTCGGCAATCCCAAGACGCCGGAATTGCAGCAGTTCATTGGGATGACGCAAGGGGCTTGAGGCTATTGCTGACTGCGTTGCTGTCATGCTGTGGTTCTGTAGTGCTGTGGCGGGATGACACCCCAGGTCTGGAAGATTTTCCGGGCCTGGGGTGTTTTTATTGGCGGGTGTGCATTGCGTGGGTGATCGGCTGTTATGGTGCTTGCGCCGTGGGACGCTGTGCTTATTCTTTTAATGCAGATGGTTTCCCGGTTCGATGCACAGACGATTCAGGGAGAAGATCATGGAGATCAAGCCAATCAAGACCGACGCCGATTATCGCGCCACGCTGGCGGAGATCGATACGCTGATGTCGGCCAGGCTGAACACGCTGGAGGGAGATTGGCTGGATGTACTGGTGAGGTTGGTCGAAGCGCACGAAGCCAAACAATTTCCCATTGCCCCACTGAACCCACACTAAGCAATCAAATTCGGCAGGATGTCGGCAGTCAGTGGACCTAGGCCGACAACTACCATATCGTGCGAAATGACTACCCTATGCACCCATTTCGCCTACGACACGGCTCCTCGGAAAAGATGCTCAAGTTAACGGAGCGTAGATTTTGGTTAAGAGTTTTTTGACCTGTTCAGGCACACCATCCCAGCCATCTCCCCATTCGAGAGTGCGCTTATAGGCATTGAAGGGCTTTTCAGAATTTGGTGCCGGATAACCCAAAAAGTCTTCGATGCACTCTTCGAAAAGCATTAGCTTTTCGTCATTACCCACGGCAGCCCTGATTGGCTCATTAAATTTTTCCGCCCCTGCGGTACCCTTGTCGCGATCATGAATGACGAAGAAATCCACTTTGAGTGCAGTCAAGTACTTAACCAAACTAATAATTGAGGCTTTACCTCTGGCCTTAACCATTTCGCTTCCAGAAATGACCAGGGATTTCATCTGCGGTGGCATTCTGCGAATCGCTTCCTTGATGACGATCTCTTCTGTATCTCCCTCGACGACCAGCACCCGACGGGTGAAAAAAATTCGCGATACGTGATCGTCAAGTTTGATAAGCATTTTGACCTGATCTTTATCATTGCTTTGTAACTTGGCGAACTCTTCCGACACTGAAAAAGGAATCACGCTGGTATGTCCTTTTTCGTATTGAAAGCGATTAAGGACCTGCTTGGGCTTACGAGAAAGATCGATCAGGTACGGGGAGTGAGTTGTGGCGACTATCTGAGAATTCTGATCAGAGAGGTCATAAATTAGGTCGCGCATCTGGTTAGCTGCGCTCGGATGAAGGTAAATCTCTGGTTCTTCAAAGCCAATAATGAGTCCACGTTCATCATTGCCATTGCGGCGTTTCAGCCATTGCTGCCTGAATCGAAGTAAACCGAAAACTGCAGCGCGAACCATTCCGGTGCCTTGATTCGCGACGCTCGTTCTAACGTTGCTGGACATTTCAATTGCGAAGGTAGGAACGAGTGCATCTGGGCTAGAGAGATCGGCGGCTGCATAAATTCGAGACTCGGGAAAGACTCCGCCGAGTACAGTATTCAACTCGTCCATCATCTTGCCAAACTCTGAAGCAGCATCACTTGGATCAAGCTCTTTTGCCAGCAGGCCCAAGCATGCCTGCGCCTCCTTGTAATTACTGGAGCGTTCGCGAACATCCTTAAATAGTTCGTGCAGAATTTTTTGGAGAACACCACTTTTCTGATCGATTTCGTGGGATGCGGCTTCCGCCGGAATGATGAGGATGGAAGGGAGTTTAGACAACACAACGCCACCTATGCCTCCAGGGTTAAGCGCCCACTCCTCTTCTTCACTGATTTCCCACAGTTCATCAATCAGTTCAAGCTTATCTCGGTCGCCAGCAGAAATCTTCTTATCCAATGCAGGAAAAATATCTGAGATCAATTCTGAGGAGGCTCCAGCAGAAATGAAGTCGACTGGCTTCTGAAGAGTTGAAAACTCTAACTTCAGGGTTCGTTTTAAGGTCTTTAATTCGATCCTGACATCTTCGAGCACCTTGTAGGTTTTTCGATAGTAAATGCTCTTTCCAGTTTCTCCGCTATCTTTCGGATCATACGAGAAAATTCGACCTTTGAATCCTCGCCACGAGGATGCAACCTCAGGGACGTTTCTGAACTCTGCCTCTAAGATTACAGTGTCACAAGTAGTTTTCGTTTCCCCTGTTTCTTCATCTAATTCAGCGCAAAAACAGTCGATGTCCATGCGCTTGCTGTTAGACAGCAGCCATTCAATGGCCTTGAGTACTGAACTCTTACCAGCGTTGTTAGCACCAATCAGAAAAGTAGCATTACCAAAATTAATTTCAGCAGTGTGCAAACGCTTGAAACCGTTAATCGAAAGCCGATGAAGTCGCATAAGTCTGTTCCTTTTATATTTATGATCCAGTACTTTTCAATGAACATGGGACGTCAGAAATGCTAGCTGATGTCGTCAATTGATGCTAACAATAGGCACCACTTTGGAAGGGTGAGCCAAATCAAAGTTAATCCAGATCAGTTTCAAGTCTTCTACTAATTCCTGGAAGCAAGAAAGAGGAACGATGGTTTCTGTCCGATAGTGGAGATTACGTTGCCACTTTTAAATATTGAGATGACTGCACTGAGCATAGGCGAACGCGGCCAGAACACCCGCAAGGTGTCCAACCTTTACTTAATCGCTTTCATAGAGTCGCGCTTCACTGCATTCGCTATACGCCAGCCAACGGCGAGATGGCGTATCCCAATGCGCGCCCAGGTTGATTGCAAAAGGAAGAGTCGCCGTATAGGTATACTTGGAGTTTAGAACAACGAAAGTAGCCTTAATCTAAACCCGCTTTTTTCATAATTATTAGTAGGCGGGAGAAAATGCTAAGCAGGAAACTCATCTCCCAAAATACGAAAAGTCTCCAAGCGCTATGCAGTGGCAGAAATGTTATCTGGCCGGGATAGCTCGTGATCTAATGGAAGTTACATCAACGACATAAGCACGTGTTTCAGGATGAGTAGCACCGCATCAACGTGCAATCTCACACACCTTCCGATCATTCTCATAGAACACCACCGGCCCAGTCGTATACCGATCCTTGGGAATGGACACCATCAGGTAATCCTTGATCCGATAAGAAGCCCCCGAAGCCGGGGCGCGATAGAGGTAGTTCAGCCGCAGCGTGCCGTCGCGCAGGCGCACCGACAGCGGTGTGAAGACGTGGGGACGTTCGGCGGCATCCGGGGCGCTCATGGTGCGCGCTACCAGCAGGTATTGCTTGCGCTCGAAATGGTCGGACGAGGGACCGGTGGGGCGGCGGTCACCCATGGTGGGGGCCGGCTGCATCCACTCGTCCCACTCGGCGCGGCTGCGGATCAGGGTGCAGAAGACCGGCTGGCGCTGGTCATCCCAGTTCTTCACGAAACCTTGGTAGGAACCGCTGAGCACGGTCTTGAACGGGATCACCGTGGGATCTTCCTGCTCGCTCCACGGCATCATCGAACAACCACCGGCGCTGACCATCGTGGCGGCCGCCAGCATCCACTGCATTGAAACCCTGATCGTCTTGCGCATGGTATTTCCCCCAAGAAGCTTGGCATTTAATCATGCCTTTGCGGCGAGAAGCGAAAAATCATCGAATCTTTACCTTCCTCCCATCTGGCGGGATGCTCTCCGGCCGGGCTGTAGCTCAGAGCGCAATGCGCCTCAATGGTTCAGCCTGGCGGCACGCGCTGGAGGGGCGGGCCCGAATTGCGGGATAATGCCGGGTCCGGGAGGGGCGCGATGCGCCAAGGCGGTCTGCCTGCCTCCCTTGTCTTTACCGTTCTCGCCAATATTGAAGGGTCGTCGCCATGAACACTGCTGTCACTCCCTCTTCCGCATCCGGCGCTGCGCTGGATGCCTTCATCGCCGGCATGCCCAAGACCGAATTGCACCTGCACATCGAAGGCACGCTGGAGCCCGAACTGATGTTCGCCCTGGCCCAGCGCAACCAGATCGCCCTGCCCTACGCCTCGGTGGAAGCCTTGCGCGCTGCCTACAACTTCAGCGACCTGCAATCCTTCCTCGACCTCTACTACGCCGGCGCCAATGTGCTACGCACCGAGCAGGACTTCTATGACATGACGGCTGCCTACATCGCCCGCGCGCAAGCCGACCAGGTGCGTCATGCCGAGATCTTCTTCGATCCGCAGACCCACACCGAACGCGGCATTCCGATGGCTACCGTGTTCGCCGGCATCGCCGCTGCCCTGCGCGATGCGCGCCGCCGCGATGGCTTTGGCAGCGTGATGATCATGTCCTTCCTGCGCCATCTCTCGGAAGAAGACGCCTTCGCCACGCTGGAAGCGGCCCTGCCGCTGCGCGAGCAATATGCCGACCTGTGGCTGGGCATCGGCCTGGATTCCTCCGAACGCGGCAACCCGCCGGAAAAGTTCGAGCGCGTCTATGCCCGCTGCCGCGAACTGGGCTTCCGCCTGGTGGCCCACGCCGGCGAGGAAGGCCCGGCGGCCTACGTCATCGGGGCGCTCGACACCTTGCACGTGGAACGCATCGACCACGGCGTGCGCAGCGAGGAAGACCCGGCCCTGATGCAGCGCCTGGCGCAACAGCGCACGCCCCTGACGGTGTGCCCGCTGTCCAACCTCAAGCTGTGCGTGGTCAAGGACATGGCCGAGCACAACCTGGCCCGCCTGCTCGACGCCGGCCTGGCCGTCACGGTCAATTCCGACGATCCGGCCTATTTCGGCGGCTACATGAACGCCAACTACCACGCCGTGGCCCGTGCGCTGGACCTCTCCCGCGAGCAGGTGCTGCAACTGGCCCGCAATGGCATCGACGCCTGCTTCCTCGCCGACGAAGAGAAGGCCACCCTGCACCAGGAACTGGAGCAGTACGCGGCCGCGCACTGAGCCGCTCCAAGCCATACGCTGCACCCAAGACGCCCGGCCCGCCCGGGCGTCTTGCTTTGCCGTCAACAATCCCCAAGCACGTTTCTTGCATGATGCAGTGGCAGGATTGGCAACGCGCCGCCCATCCGGGCAAGACGACAAAGCTCGGCGCAGATTGACGACAATTTCTGGAATTAAGATTACGCAACGCAACAGCCTGCCGTCTATTGGCAAAACGGGCGATTCCCCAGGAAGGACGCTGCATCGCAGCACCGAAACCTGGTGAGACGGTGACCCAAAGCGGGACACGCCCCGTCTTTTTGGTGCAGAATGAGCCCCATTTTGTTGCAAATCGCTTTCCGGATTGTTGACGATCGTTGCAGTCGGTTGTTGACCAGTCATGCCTCTTCCAACCTGAATCCGTAGAGCACGAGCCTCATGAACAAAGCCAGCAAAGCCAGCCGCCCCGCCCCTCCTGCCCGCGCGCCTGCGCGTGAGCGCGACAACGCCGTGGCGGTGGAGGAAAGGATGTATCAGGACATCTATGACGCCATCATGGAACACCGGCTGCCGCCGCGTACCAAGCTGACCGAACAGACCCTGTGCCAGATCTACGACACGGCCCGTCATACCGTGCGCAAGGTGCTGGCGCGGCTGGCTGCCGAAGGCATGGTGGACCTGGAAGCCAACCGCGGCGCCTTCATCGCCAGCCCCTCGCCGGCCGAGGTGCGCGACATGTTCGAGTTGCGCAACATCCTCGAACATGCGGTGCTGGAGAAGCTGGGCCGCACCGCCGGTACGCGCCAGATCGCGGGCTTGCGGCGCATGGTGGAAGAAGAGCGGGACTGCTACCTCAATGGCGACCGGCCGCGCTGGATCAGGCTGTCCGCGCAGTTCCACCTGGCCCTGGCCGAGCTGACCGGCAATGCCCTGTTGGTGGAGACGCTGCGCAAGCTGGTCTCGCGCACCACCCTGATGATCGCCAAGACGGAGGCGCCGGGCCACAACGCCTGCTCCTTCGACGAACACGAAACCGTGCTGGAAGCCCTGGAAAAAGGCGATATCAAGGCCGCCCAGGCGCATATGGCACACCACTTGCATTTGTGCGAGGACCGGGTACGGCCGGATGCGGATGACCAATTCGATCTGCGCGCCGTGCTTGGCAAGGGACTGTAACCACAGGCCGGCGCGCACGCTGACTTTTCGCCACCGGGAAAGTCAGGAGATAGAAAGAAACTGGAAACAGAAGGGCCATGTCGCGCGGCTCGCAGCAGTACCGACCGTGTGACCACCACCATGCCGCCAAGAGCATGCAGGAAGTCCATCGAACTGCCCGGCTGTCGCCGGATGCGGTTCGCTTCACGCAACCTTTCTCTCTGATGGAGACCGGCCATGACTACCGACTCTTCCCCCGCAGCCAGCAGCTACCTGGCCGGCGCCGATGACGCCCGCCTCACCAATGAAGACCTCGCCCCGCTGAAGAAGCAGACCTGGGGTTCCTACAACATCTTTGCCTTCTGGATGTCCGACGTGCACAGCGTGGGCGGCTACGTCTTCGCCGGCAGCCTGTTCGCGCTGGGCCTGACCAGCTGGCAGGTGCTGATCTCGCTGCTCATCGGCATCAGCATCGTCTACCTGCTGTGCAACCTGGTGGCGCGTCCCAGCCAGGCGCATGGCGTGCCTTATCCGGTGATGAGCCGGCTGTCCTTTGGCGTCCTGGGTGCGAACGTGCCGGCCATGATCCGCGGCCTCATCGCGGTGGCCTGGTATGGCATCCAGACCTACCTGGCCTCGGCGGCCTTCGTGGTGGTGGTGCTGAAGTTCTTCCCTGAATTGAAGCCCTATGCCGATGTCCACGTGCATTCCTTCGCGGGTCTCTCCACGCTGGGCTGGGGCGGCTTCCTGCTGCTGTGGGTATTGCAGGCGCTGGTGTTCTGGAACGGCATGGAGACCATCAAGAAGTTCATCGACTTCGCCGGACCTGCGGTCTACGTGGTCATGTTCATCCTGGCGGGCTGGATGATCTACAAGGCCGGCTGGCAGAACGTCGGCCTGAACCTGGGCGAGATCAAGTACAGCGGCTGGGCGGCGGTGTCGGTGATGATCACGGCCATCTCGCTGGTGGTGTCCTACTTCTCCGGGCCGATGCTCAACTTCGGCGACTTCTCGCGTTACTGCCACACCTTTGCCGATGTGAAGCGCGGCAACTTCTGGGGCCTGCCGGTCAACTTCCTGGCCTTCTCGATCGTCACGGTGGTGACCACTTCGGCCACCATTGCGGTCTTTGGTGAGCTGATCACCGATCCGGTGGAAACGGTCTCGCGCATCGACAGCACCACTGCCGCGGTGATCGGCGCGCTGACCTTCCTGACCGCCACCATCGGCATCAACATCGTGGCCAACTTCGTCTCGGCCGCGTTCGACTTTTCCAACCTCTCGCCCAGCCGCATCAGCTGGCGCGCCGGTGGCATGATGGCCGCGACCGCCTCGATCTTCATCACGCCCTGGAACCTGTTCGGCAATCCCGAAGTGATCCACTACACGCTGGATGTGCTGGGGGGCTTCATCGGTCCCTTGTATGGCATCCTGCTGGCCGACTACTACCTGATCAAGCGCCGCGAGGTCAAGGTGGAAGACCTCTACACCATGCGTCCCGAAGGCCGTTACTGGTACACCAACGGCGTCAACCGCGACGCGGTCAAGGCGCTGGTGCTGGCCGCCGCCGTCTGCGTGGCCTGCGTGATGCTGCCGCAGTTGCGCGCCGCTGCCGACTTCTCGTGGTTCATCGGCGCAGCGCTGGGGGCGATGTTCTATCTGATGTTTGCGCGCAAGGGCTGAAGCTGAGGCTAAGGCTGAGCACGGCGACATCGTATTGAAGGAAAAGACATGCGTATCAAGCTCATCAATCCCAACACCACCTGGTCCATGACCGAGGCCATGACCGCCTGCGCCCGCCAGGTCGCAGCGGCGGGAACCGAGATTACCGGCGTCAGTCCCGAGATGGGGCCGGCTTCCATCGAAAGCCACTACGACGAAGCGCTGGCCGTTCCCGGCCTGTTGCAGGAAATCGAACGTGGGGAGCGGGATGGTTACGACGCCTACGTCATCGCCTGCTTCGGCGACCCCGGCCTGTCGGCCGCGCGGGAGCTGGCGCAGGGGCCGGTGATCGGGATTGCCGAAGCGGCCATGCACATGGCCAGCCTGATCGCGCCATCCTTCTCGGTGGTGACCACGCTGGCGCGCACCAGCGGCACGGCCTGGCATCTGGCCGAGCGTTACGGGATGCAGCGTTTCTGCCGCAATGTACGCGCTTGCGAGATTGCCGTACTGGAGCTGGAAGACCCCGCCTCCGACGCCCGCGCGCGCATCACCGAAGAGTGCCGGCGTGCGCTGGCCGAGGATGGCGCCGAGGCCATCGTACTGGGTTGTGCTGGCATGGCCGAGCTCTGTGCCGCGATCGGGCGCGACATTGGCGCACCGGTGATCGATGGCGTGACCGCTGCGGTCAAGCTGGCCGAATCGCTGGTGGCGCTGGGCTTGGGGACGGCCAAGCGGGGCGAGTTGGCAAGGCCTTTGCCAAAGGCTTACCATGGCTTGCTGCGCGAGTTTGCGCGCAGTTGATTTCCGATGCAGCGCCGGGCGCAGGCGCTGCGTATTTTATTCTTGACCGCTTATTGGGCCGATTGAGGCTATTGAAGACCCTATGTCACAGCAACAGACCTATCCACGCGACCTGGCCGGCTATGGCCGCAATCCCCCGCACGCACGCTGGCCCGGGCAGGCCAGGGTGGCGTTGCAGTTTGTCCTGAACTATGAAGAAGGCGGTGAGAACTGCGTGCTGCATGGCGATGCGGCTTCCGAGCAGTTCCTTTCCGAGATCGTGGGGGCAGCGGCTTATCCGGCGCGGCACATGTCGATGGAATCGATCTACGAATATGGTTCACGCGTGGGCGTGTGGCGCATCCTGCGCGAGTTCGAGAAGCGTGGCTTGCCGTTGACGGTGTTTGGTGTGGCGATGGCCTTGCAGCGCTCTCCCGAGGTCACCCAGGCGTTTGTGGAGCTGGGGCATGAGATCGCTTGTCATGGCTTGCGCTGGATTCACTACCAGAGCATGGATATCGAGACCGAGCGCGCGCACATGCGCGAGGCGGTGCAGATCTTCCGTGAGCTGACGGGGAGCGCGCCGCTGGGCTGGTATACGGGGCGGGATTCGCCCAATACGCGGCAGCTGGTGGTGGAGCATGGCGGCTTTGCCTATGACTCTGATTACTACGGGGATGATCTGCCGTTCTGGACTGAGGTGGAAACGGGGGCGGGGGTGAAGGCGCCGCATCTGGTGGTGCCTTATACGCTGGATTCCAACGATATGCGCTTTGCTACGCCGCAGGGGTTCAATACCAGTGAGCACTTCTTCCAGTATCTGAAGGATAGCTTCGATGTGCTGTACGAAGAGGGAGAAGAGGCGCCCAAGATGCTTTCCATCGGGATGCACTGCCGCTTGCTGGGGCGGCCTGGGCGGATCCGGGCTTTGCAGCGCTTCCTCGATTATGTGCAGTCGCATGACAGGGTCTGGATCTGTCGGCGCATTGATATCGCTGAGCACTGGAGGAAGGTGCATCCTTATTCGGAGCGCTGATTTTTTTGGGTTAAATCTTCTTTTGAGATGGGGTTGGGGTTTTGGGTAGTCTGCACGGAATTTCTTCCTGCGCTCTAGCTTAATTACTTTCTTTCTCCGGTCGGGAGAACGCGCCGGGGGCGGCCCGGCAGCCGCTCACTTTTCTTGTCTCGCCAAGAAAAGTAAGCAAAAGAAGGCGACCGCTACTGCCCCGCCCTCCTTCGGAGGGTCCCCGCGTCAGCGCACATAAAAACGGGAAAAATAGAGTCGCTTCGCTCCGACTATTTTTCTGATCCGTTTTTATGTGCGCTGACGCGGCGGGTCAGAAGCGGACGGCTGGTCCGGCTCGCCTTCGGCATCGCTGGGGGCTCGCTGGCGCTTCGGCTTTCTTCGATCACATACTTTCCGTACTTTGCAGTTTCGTCTTTCTCTTTCTCTTTATATTTCTTCCCTGCCTTTGTTTTTCTTCTAAATAATTTCCTCCCCGTTCGGACTGAGTAGTCGCGCAGCGACGTATCGAAGGCGCCCCGACGCCAAACCAAAGCCGCAGGCGAGTAGGAGAAGTGCGATGCCGAAGGCGAGCCCGTTTGGCCTGTCCCCTTAGAGCCAGCCGCCGCAGTGGAGCGAAAAGTGGATCAGAAAAATAGTCGGAGCGAAGCGACTCTATTTTTCCCACTTTTCGCTTCACTGCGGCGGGCACCCTCCGAAGGAGGGCTGGATCTTAGGGGTCGCCTTCTTTTGCTTACTTTTCTTGGCGAGACAAGAAAAGTGAGCGGCTGCCGGGCCGCCCCCGGCGCGTCCTCCCGACCGGAGAAAGATAAGAATTAAGCTAGAGCGCAGGAAGAAATCCCGTGCAGACTACCCAGGAGCGCAACAAAAAAACCCAAGCCCAAATAGCCCGCCCCCCGGCAAAACAACAGACCAGAAAATAATTAGATAAATAATTATTTAACAGCAGCCCCAGCCTCGAACCATTTCCCGATAACAGCCCGTTCCTCCTCGGTGATATGGGTCATATTTCCTAAAGGCATAGCCTTCTGCACAACAGCCTGTTGATAGATTTGCTGAGCATGTTGAGAGATATGTTCAGGCGAATCGAGCAGAACGCCCTTACCCGGCACAGGCATCAAGGTAGGTTGAGCCGCATGACACTGAATGCAGCGCGCCTGAATAACCTGCTGCACCTGAGCAAACGCCCCACCCTCAGAGGAGGAAGAAGAGGAAACAGAAGAAGCAGCAGCCACCACCGGCCTGGCCTGCATCAAAGGACTCATCCAGACAATCACCCCCAGCAACAGCCCCACAGCAATCCCCGGATACCACCAGTTATAGACCCCCTTGTGCCGCAACACAAAGAACTGCCGGATCAACGCCCCCGCCGCCATGATGACCAACAGCACCACCCAGTTATGCGGCGCGTTATAGGTCATGCTGTAGTGATTGGACAGCATCGCAAAGAGCACCGGCAACGTAAAGTAAGTGTTATGGACACTACGCTGCTTGCCCCGCTTGCCATGAATCGGATCAGGCGCCTGCCCCGCCCGCATCGACGCCACCATCTTGCGCTGCCCAGGAATGATCCACACCAGCACATTAGCGCTCATGATCGTCGCCAACGACGCCCCGCTGATCAGGAAAGCCGCCCGCCCCGAAAACAGATGACAGGCCGCCCACACCGACACCACCACCTGCAAGCCCACCAGCAGATTGACCAACCGATCCGCCCCCGGCCGATCGCCGATGGTGCTGCAGATCGCGTCATAGATCAGCCAGTTGAAGATCAGGAAGGCAATCGCCGCCCCGCCCGCCATCGACGCCGACATATCGAACACATTGCGATCCACCAGAAACACATTGGCATTGAACAGATACAAGAGCGAGAACAAGGCAAAGCCCGACAGCCAGGTGCTATAGGACTCCCAATAGAACCAGTGCAGATGCTCCGGCAAGACCTTGGGCGCCAGCAGATACTTCTGCGGATTGTAGAAGCCCCCGCCATGCACCGCCCACAACTCCCCGCCCACCCCCTTCTCCTTCAACTCCGGATCGGTGGGCGCCACCAGGCTGTTGTCCAGCCAGACGAAATAGAAGGAAGAGCCAATCCACGCGATGGCCGTGATGACGTGCAGCCACCGCAGCAGCAAATTGAGCCAATCAAGAATATAGGCTTCCATGTCCGAAATACGTCCTCTAGGTTGTCTGGTGATGAAATGGTTCTAGCATAAATGATGCCGGGTGGGACTCCTTCTGCGCCTGCAAGCTCGCCAGCCACACACAGCCGATCGAGCACAATACCAACAAAGCCTGTCAACAATATTCGCCAACGCTGATACCCGACAGTGGCCCGACCAGATAAGCCACAAGCCGCCACTGGCACGGCCCGCCGGCCGGCATCGCTTTTAGTGCAGGCGGCCAATTCAGTGCAGCCCAGCACCAACTTGTCGCAAATGCGCAGAAATCATTGTCAACAAAATGACATCACGTTGGCGACAAGCAACGCCCCTCGATTATCGAAGCCCTGCCGCCCCGCCCTATTACCCGCTACCACCGCCAGCCGGCAGCACCGCCCATGCCGCCCGCAAAGCCGCACCAGCACTGGCATTGCACAGCATCCCGAAGAACCGCGCCAGGCCTTGCCTGTACCGCTGCGCCCAACCAGACCACCCTGCGCACTCACGCCACGGAACAACGCGGACAAAACCATTTATTCGCCAGGATGGCATTGGCACGATATCTGCTAAAGATGCTGCCTGAATTCGCATGGCCAGCGGCACGGGAGAGCAGCAACACCGCCAGCCACGCGAAACATGGTGAAACCGCCGGGCAATCCGCCCGGCGCCCATTTTTTTCAACAAGGGGAGCGTAATGAAGAAAACTCGTTTGGCACTGGCATTGGCGTCCTGTATGGTGGCCGGCAGCGCAATGGCGCAATCGTCGGTCACCGTCAGCGGCCTGGTAGACGCCTACGTCGGCAGCATGAAGAACAGCGGCGATACCGGCAGCAAGGCCTCGGTCGGCTCCGGCGGCATGACCACCTCGTGGATCGGCTTCAAGGGTGTTGAAGACCTCGGCGGCGGCCTCAAGGCCGAATTCGCCCTGACCTCGTTCTTCCAGGCCGATACCGGCGCCTATGGCCGCTTCGGCGGTGACAACCTGTTCTCGCGCGACGCCAATGTCGGCCTGGCCGGTGACTTCGGCCGCGTCTCGCTGGGCCGTGGCTTGGCGCCGAGCTTCCTGCCCACCGTGCTGTTCAACCCCTTCGGCGATTCCTTTACCTTCTCGCCGCTGGTGCTGCACGTCTACACCCCGTCGGGCAGCTTCGGCTCGCGCACCTGGACCCAGGCCAACGCCGCCGACAGCGGCTGGAGCAATGAAGTCATCTACACCACGCCCAAGTTCGGCGGCCTGCAAGCCAACGTCCACTACCAGTTCGGCGAAGTCGCCGGCCAGAGCGGCAAGAAGAACATTGGCGTCAACGCCCTCTACTTCAACGGCGGCCTGGCCCTGACCGGCCTGTACTTCGACGCCCAGGTCAGCAACCCGAACTCGGGCGCAGCCATCATCGACGCTACCGCACCGTTCTCCAGCATCACCCGCCAGAAGACCTGGATGCTGGGCGCGACCTATGACTTCCAGGTGGTCAAGCTCTACGGCACCTACCAGAACAGCAAGGACACCACCGCCGGCAATCCGCAAGCCAAGGACAAGCTGTTCAGCCTGGGCCTGTCGGCGCCGGTGGGCAATGGCTCCATCCTGGCCGGCTTTGCCCGCACCAAGCGCAGCGGCGACCTGCTGGCCGGTGGCGATGTGTCGCGCAATACCACTTCGGTGGGCTATGACTATTTCATGTCCAAGCGTACCGACCTGTACGCCATCGTCATGAACGACAAGATCTCCACCCAGAGCAACGCCGTTTCCTTCGGCCTGGGCATGCGTCATCGTTTCTGATTGCATGAGATCGGCTTGCGCGCTGCGCCCCCAGGCCAGCGCCCAAGCGGAGTCCGGCGCGCCCATCTGGGCGCTGGTCTCCGCGCACCGGCTGCTGTAGCCGGTCTGCATCACCCGCTGTACGCGGCCCGGCGACTCCTTCTAGCCGGGACGTGGTCTTGAGTCTGTGTTCGGTGGGAACCGCCTTACCGGAATGCGCCGCATGCGTGATGGCGCCATCGGCCTGGCATGTGCGCATTGCGGTTTCCACCCTCTTTTTAAATCACATCGCTTTTCGGGAGATCTCCCCATGCGTTCTTTCCGCTTCCTCGGCTGCTCGGCGGCACTGCTGCTGGGCCTGGTATCGGCTTCGTCCACCTTCGCCCAGGACACCCGCATCAAGTTCCAGCTGGACTGGCGTTTCGAAGGTCCTGCGGCCCTCTTCCTGGTGGCCAAGTCCAAGGGCTACTTCGCCCAGGAAAAACTGGATGTCACCATCGATGCCGGCAATGGCTCGGGCAATGCGGTCAATCGCGTGGCCTCGGGCACCTATGACATGGGCTTTGCCGACATGGCCGCGCTCATGGAATTCACGGCCAATAATCCCGATGCACCGGGCAAGCCGGTGGCGGTGATGATGGTCTACAACGACACGCCGGCTGCCGTGTTCTCGCTCAAGAAATCCGGCATCAAGAAACCGGCCGACCTGGCCGGCAAGAAGCTGGGCGCGCCGGTGTTCGACGCTGGCCGCCGCGCCTATCCCATCTTTGCCAAGGCCAATGGCCTGGACGCCTCCAAGACGCAGTGGACCAGCATGGACCCGCCGCTGCGCGAAACCATGCTGGCGCGCGGCGATGTGGACGCCATCACCGGCTTCTATTTCACCTCGCTCTTGAACCTCAATGCCCGTGGCATCAAGGATGAAGACATCAACGTGATGATGTACCCGGACTACGGCGTGCGCCTGTACGGCAATACCATCATCGCTTCCGACACCATGGTCAAGAACAAGCCGGAGGCCATCAAGGGCTTCCTGCGCGCCTTCGCCAAGGCCAGCCGCGATGTGATGGCCAATCCGGAAGCTGCCATCAAGGTGCTGAAGGAACGTGATGGCCTCATCGACGAGAAACTGGAACTGCGCCGCCTGAAGCTGGCCATCGCCAGCGCCATCGCCACGCCCCACGCCAGGTCGGAAGGCTATGGCCAGGTCTACGGTCCACGCCTCACGCTCATGGCCTCGCAGGTCTCGGACGCCTATGGCACCAAGACGCGCGTGAATGCCGACAAGATCTGGAACGGCAGCTTCCTGCCGACCAAGGCCGAGCTGGACGTGCTCCCCAAGTAAATCCTTTATTTCATTTATATCGTTTATACCTATCCCCCCCCGGCAGGCCGGAAGCAGCGCGGCCAGCCGGGACCGGTACCCCCAACCTGAATGCATTCATGAGCGAACCCTTCGTCGATTTCCGCCACGTCTACCTGGCCTATGATGACGCCGCCGAGTTTGCGGTGGAAGACATCGACCTGCAGACCCGCGCAGGCGAATTCATCGCTATCGTCGGCCCGTCCGGCTGCGGCAAGTCCACCTTCATGAAGCTGGCCACGGGCTTGAAGCAGCCCAATCGCGGCAGTGTCGTCATCGATGGCCAGACCGTCACCGGCCCGCTCAAGTTCGTCGGCATGGCCTTCCAGGCGCCGACCCTGCTGCCCTGGCGCACGACGCTAGACAATGTGCTGCTGCCGCTGGAAATCGTCGAACCCTACCGGCGCGACTTCAAGCAGAAGAAGGCCGAGTACACCGAACGCGCCCTCAGTCTCTTGAAGACCGTGGGCCTGGACGGTTATGCCGACAAGTTTCCCTGGCAACTCTCGGGCGGCATGCAGCAGCGCGCCTCGATCTGCCGCGCACTGATCCACGAACCCAAGATGCTGCTGCTGGACGAGCCCTTCGGCGCGCTCGATGCCTTTACCCGCGAAGAACTGTGGTGCGTGCTGCGCGACCTGTGGGCGGAGCGCCGCTTCAATGTCATCCTGGTCACGCACGACCTGCGCGAGGCGGCTTTCCTGGCCGACACCATCTACGTGATGAGCAAGCGCCCGGGCCGCATCGTGGTGCGGCGGGAAAATCCGCTGCCGCGCCCCTGCCCGCTGGAAACCACCTATACCGACGGCTTCAATGCGCTGGTGCACGAACTGCGCGAGCACATCGGCCACGTGCGCAATACCTGACGACCGCAAGCCCGATCAAGGAAACTCATGAAAACTCCCTTCCAAGGCAAACTCAACCGCGCTGCCACCACGCTGGCGCCCTGGTTCCTGCTGCTGGTGATCCTGGGTGTGTGGCAATTCATCTGCAGCGTGTGGCAGGTCTCGGACTTCATCTTCCCCAGCCCGGCGTCCATCCTGCAGGCCATGGTGGACTATGCCGGCCCGATCACCGAACATGCGCTCTCCACCTTCTGGGTCACCATGGTGGGCTTTGCCATTGCCGTGGTGGTGGGGGTGACGCTGGGCTTCGTGATCGGCTCGTCGCCCATGCTGTATGCCGCCGCCTACCCGCTGATGACGGCCTTCAACGCCCTGCCCAAGGCGGCGTTCGTGCCGGTGCTGGTGGTCTGGTTCGGCATTGGCGCGGGGCCGGCGATCCTCACGGCCTTCCTCATCTCCTTCTTCCCCATCATGGTCAACATCGCCACCGGCCTGGCCACGCTGGAGCCGGAGCTGGAAGACGTGCTGCGCGTGCTGGGCGCGCGCCGCATGGATATCCTGCTCAAGGTGGGCCTGCCGCGTTCGATGCCCTATTTCTTTGCCTCGCTGAAGGTGGCCATCACGCTGGCCTTCGTGGGGTCGACGGTGTCCGAGATGAATGCCTCCAACCAGGGCATCGGCTACCTGCTGGTGTCGGCCGGTTCCTCGATGAAGATGCCGCTGGCCTTTGCCGGACTGGTGGTGATCGGTGCGATGGCCATGGCCATGTACGAGCTCTTCGCCATCATCGAGAAGCGCACCACCGGCTGGGCGCACCGCGGAAAATGAGATAAATCGGTCTTTGCGGCGCAGTGCGGGTGGAAAACCCTGCAAAAGCGGTATGCGGCGCGGCCCAATTTGACTATCATGTCGCGCGTGCAAGCCGCCTGGGACGCGCTTCTGGCGGCAGGCCAGCGCCAGCGCAGACCGCCTTGCAATCCGACATGACGATACATCACACCACAGGGAAATCACGTGAGCGCAGTTCCACTCCGTCTTGAAATCAGCCATGTGCGCAAGGCCTATCCGGGCGTGCTGGCCAACGACGATGTCAGCCTGGCGGTGGCGCCCGGCGAGATCCACGCCGTGCTCGGAGAAAACGGCGCGGGCAAGTCCACCCTGATGAAGATCATCTTCGGCGCGGTCAAGCCCGATGCCGGCGAGATCCGCTGGAACGGCGAGGCGGTGCAGATCGCCAACCCACAAGTGGCGCGCAAGCTGGGCATTGCCATGGTGTTCCAGCATTTCTCGCTGTTCGACACGCTCACCGTGACCGAGAACATCGCCCTGGGCCTGGACGCCAAGACCGATCTGAAGGAACTAGCCGAGCGCATCACCCGCACCGGCGAGAAATACGGCCTGGAGCTGGAACCGCAGCGCCATGTGCATACGCTGTCGGTGGGCGAGCGCCAGCGCGTGGAAATCGTGCGCGCCCTGCTGACCGAACCGCAATTGCTGATCCTGGATGAACCGACCTCGGTGTTGACGCCGCAGGCGGTGGAAAAACTCTTCGTCACCCTGCGTCGCCTGGCCGACGAGGGCTGCAGTATTCTCTACATCAGCCACAAGCTCGACGAGATCCGCGCGCTGTGCCACAGCGCCACCGTCATGCGCGGTGGCCGTGTGACCGGCAACTGCGATCCGCGCAATGAAAGCAGCGCCAGCCTGTCGCGCATGATGATCGGCGATGAGCTGGTGCGCCTGCAGCGCGAGCGTAATCCGGAGTCCATGCGCAATGAGCGCAAGCTGCACGTCAATCGTCTCTCGCTGCCGAAGGCGCATCTGTTTGCCACCGAACTCAAGGATATCGAATGCGAAGTGCGCGCCGGCGAAATCGTCGGCATCGCTGGCGTCTCGGGCAATGGCCAGCAGGAGCTGCTGGCGGCGCTGTCCGGTGAAGACCAGCGCGCCGCCCCTCACATGATCATGCTGGGCGGCAAGGCCGTGGGCGACCTCTCGCCCAATCCGCGCCGCGCGGCGGGTCTGGGCCTGGTGCCGGAAGAGCGCCTGGGGCGCGGTGCCGTGCCTACGCTTTCGCTCACGGCCAACATGCTGCTGTCGCATCAGAAAGCGCCTTACGTGAAGCGCGGCATGATCGATTTCGGATTTACCCGTCGTGCGGCGGCGTCCATCATCGAGCGCTTCAAGGTCAAGGCCGCTGGTCCCGATGCGCCGGCCAAGAGCCTCTCGGGCGGCAACCTGCAGAAGTTCATCGTTGGCCGCGAAATGGAACGCAAACCCGCTGTCTTCGTGGTGGCCCAGCCGACCTGGGGTGTGGACGTGGGCGCGGCGGCCCAGATCCATGGCGAAATATTGAAACTGAAACAGGAAGGATGTGCAGTGCTGGTGATCTCGGAAGAACTTGACGAATTATTCGCATTATGTGATCGCCTGCACGTCATCGCCAAGGGGCGTCTGTCTCCTTCCATTCCCATCGAGCAGGCCACGCGTGAGCAGGTGGGCGTGTGGATGAGCGGCTTGTGGGATGAACCGGCGGCATTGGACAAGGGGACGGAGGTGGGCAATGGCTGAGCGCTTGAGCTTCCCGTTGCGTCTGGAACTGCGCGGTGCGCCGTCCCGGACCATGACCTATCTGTCGCCGGTGATCGCCATCGTCGCCACGCTGTTGCTCGGTGCACTGCTGTTCCTGGCGCTGGGCAAGGACCCGCTGGCGGGGCTGAAAGTCTTCCTGATCGATCCCTTCAATGGCAAGCGCGCCATCAGCGAACTGCTATTGAAATCGGTGCCGCTGATCCTGTGCGCGCTGGGGCTGGCGGTGTGTTTCCGCGCCAGCATCTGGAACATCGGCGCAGAGGGTCAATTCACCGTCGGCGCGCTGTGCTCGGGGGCCATGCTGGTGTGGCTGGATGTGCCGGGCCACGGCATCTCCGGCGGCATGGGGCTGGTGCTGATGATCGTGGCCGGCGTGATCGGCGGCGCGCTGTGGGCGGCCATCACGGCCTTCCTGCGCGACCAGTTCAACGCCAATGAAATCCTGGTCTCGCTGATGCTGACCTATGTGGCGCAACTGCTGCTGATGTGGGCCGTCAACGGCCCGCTGAAGGATCCCAATGGCATGAACTTCCCGCAGTCCAAGGTGTTCTCTAGCGAGTTCATGCTGCCCATGCTGATATCTGGCACGCGCCTGCACATCGGCTTTGCGGTGGCCATCGTGGCGGCGGTGCTGATGGCCATCTTCATGATGCGCAGCCTGCGCGGCTTCTCCCTCATGGTCGGTGGCGTGGCCCCGCATGCGGCGCGCTACGCGGGCTTTTCGGCGCGCTCGGCCTTGTGGGTGTCGCTGCTGATCTCGGGGGCCTTTGCCGGACTGGCCGGGGCCTTCGAGATCGCCGGTCCGATCGGCCAGTTGTTGCCCTCGGTGTCGCCGGGCTATGGCTTTGCGGCCATCATCGTGGCCTTCATTGGCCGCCTGCACCCCATCGGCGCGATCCTGGGCGGACTGATCATGTCGCTGCTGTATCTCGGTGGTGAATTGGCGCAGTCGCGCCTGGGGCTGCCCTCGGCGATCACGGGCGTGTTCCAGGGCATGCTGCTGTTCCTGCTGCTGGCCTGCGATACGCTCATCGATTACCGCCTGGTGTGGAACAAGAAAGTCTAAGGAATCAGGACAGGACATGGAACAACTCGCTCCTCTCATCGCAGCCTCCATCAATGCCGGCACGCCCTTGCTGCTGGCCGCCATCGGGCTGTTGATCAATGAACGCTCGGGCGTGCTCAACCTGGGCGCCGAGGGCATGATGCTGGTGGCCGCCATCGCTGGCTTTGCGGTCGGCTATACCACCAAGAGCCCGCTGCTGGGCTTCATGGCGGGCGCGGTCTGCGGCATGCTGATGGCTACGCTGTTCGCCTGGCTGGCGCTGCGCCTGGCCACCAACCAGGTCGCCACGGGCCTGGCGCTGTCGATCTTCGGTGCGGGCCTGTCGGCCTTCGTGGGTCAGCGCTTCGTCGGGCTGGCGCTGCCGGCGCAGCCGACTTCGGTGCCGCTGCTGGGTGATCTTCCCTTCCTCGGCCAGGCGCTGTTCCATCAGCACTGGATGAGCTATGTGGCCTTCGCGCTGTGCCTGGCCAGCATCTGGTTCCTCTATCGCACGCGCGCCGGGCTGGTCTTGCGCGCGGTGGGCGAGTCGCCCGAATCAGCGCATGCGCTGGGCTATTCGGTGCGCGGCATCCGCTATCTGGCGCTGCTGTTCGGCGGCGCCTGCTGCGGCCTGGCGGGGGCCTACATGTCGCTGGTCTACACCCCGATGTGGGTCGAGGGCCTGGTGGCTGGACGCGGCTGGATCGCGCTGGCCCTCACCGCCTTCGCCACCTGGCGTCCGGCACGGGTCTTGCTGGGGTCGCTGCTGTTCGGCGGCGTCACCATCGCCCAGTTCTACCTGCAAGGCATGGGTGTGACGCTGCCCTCGCAGATCCTGTCGATGGCGCCGTATCTGGCCACCATCGTGGTGCTGGCGCTGATCTCGCGCAACCCCGACTGGATCCGCCTGAACATGCCGGCCTCGCTGGGCAAGCCGTTCCGTCCGGGCGCTTCCTGAACCATTTATATCGTTTATATCGTTTAGTCCGTTTTTGTAGCTGCACTTGCATTTATCCACTGACCTTGAGGGAGAACACAATGAAGATTTCGCGCAGGGCATCCTTGACGATGCTTGCCACCCTGGCTGCAGCAACCCTGATCGGTTGCGGCAAGAAGGAAGAACCTGCTGCTGCCGCGCCCGCTGCTGCGCCGGCTGCCGCTGCGCCTGCCGCCGATCCGCTGAAGGTCGCCTTCGTCTACATCGGCCCGGTCGGTGACGCTGGGTGGACCTTCGCGCATGACAAGGGCCGCAAGGCGGTCGAAGAAAAGTTCGGCGACAAGGTCAAGACCACCTTCGTGGAAAACATCCCCGAGTCGGCAGCCGATGCCGAGCGCGTGTTCCGTCAACTGGCCACCGATGGCAACAAGCTGATCTTCGGCACCACCTTCGGCTACATGGAAGCCATGCTCAAGGTCGCCAAGGAATTCCCGGACGTGAAGTTCGAACACGCCACCGGCTTCAAGACCGCCGACAACCTGGCGCAATACGATGTGCGCACCTATGAGGGCGCTTACCTGGCCGGCGTGGTCGCGGGCAAGATGAGCAAGTCCGGCAAGCTGGGCGTGGTGGCCTCGGTACCGATTCCTGAAGTGATCCGCAACATCGACTCCTTCACCCTGGGCGCGCGTTCGGTCAACCCCAAGGCCACCACTGCGGTGGTGTGGGTCAACAAGTGGTTCGATCCGGGCAAGGAACGTGAAGCCGCCACCACCCTGATCGGCCAGGGCGTGGACGTGCTGATGCAGAACACCGACTCGGCCGCCGTGGTGCAGACCGCGCAGGAAAAGGGTGTCTACGCCTTCGGCTGGGACAGCGACATGACCAGCTTCGGCCCCAAGGCCCACCTGGCCGCTTCCATGATCAACTGGAGCGTGTACTACAACGCCCGCGTGCAAGCCGTGCTCGATGGCTCCTGGAAGACCAGCACCAGCTGGATCGGTCTGAAGGAAAACGGCATCGATCTGGGCGCCTTCAATCCGGAACTGCCGGCTGATGTGAAGACCCTGGTGGAAGAGCGCAAGAAGGGCATCATCGATGGCTCCGCGCCGATCTGGAAGGGTCCGATCAAGGACAACGCCGGCAAGGAAGTGCTGGGCAAGGACGCCGTGGCGGATGACGGCTTCCTGCATGGCATCAAGTTCTACGTCGAAGGCGTGGATGGCAAGGTGCCGGGCTGATCTACGGCTGATTCCCAGCGGCTTGCAGGCGCGGCTTGGCGCGCCTGATGCATGGATGGATGTTGCTTGAAGACCGCCGGCGCGTTGCAGCGTCGGCGGTTTTTTGTTGTGCTCAGGACAGCCCTGCACGCTGCATCCATGTCAAAAAGATCCTGCAGATAGCCTTCCCGCTGATCTGTGCGCCAACGCCCCTGATTTGCCATTTGGCAACACGATGTATTGCTTCATCTCACGTTTTTACCGCTTCTCCATCCACCGCCGAAAACCCCGCTCCAGCGCTATCACAGCCGCATCCTGCCTGTATAATGCACAGCCAAACCGGGCGGAGAAATGGCGTTTTCGTTCACTTTCCGCCGCATTGAACTACAGGATTTATGCAAAAAGCGCGCAAACCGATCGACATAAAAATTTCCACAGTGGTTGCCATTTCGGCAATTCTGCATGAAACCGATCCGACTTCGCTGGAACAGGCCCTGAAGGAAATGACGGGCGGGGTGGCGGATTTCTTCGAGGACGAATTCGCCGTGCTCGACATCGGCACGCTGGAGGCCGACGCTGCCGCAGGCATCGACTGGAGCGCCGTGGTGGCGCTGTTCAAGCGCTTCCGCTTGAATACCGTGGCCGTGCGCAATGCTCCGCAGGAGTTGCACGAGGGCATCGTCGCCCATGGCCTGGCCATCGATACCTCGGCTGTAGCGGGTGCGGGCGCGGCCAATGCCCGCGCGCAAGAAGCCGCCGCCCAGGAAGCTGAACCGGCGCCGGTCCAGGCCGCCGCCCCGACGCCCGCCCCTGCCACTGCGGCGGCCCAGCCCGCCGCTGCTGCACCGGCCGCCAATACGGTGGTCATCGACACCCCGGTGCGCGCCGGTCAGCGCATCTATGCGCGCGGCGCTGACCTGGTGGTGTTGGCGGTGGTCAACAATGGCGCCGAACTGATCGCCGACGGCTGTATCCACGTCTACGCGCCGCTGCGCGGGCGTGCGCTGGCCGGCGCTTCGGGCAATACCGCGGCGCGCATCTTCGCCACATCGCTGGAAGCGGAACTGGTTTCCATTGCCGGGGTCTATCGGACCTTCGAGAACGGTCATGCTCCGGAGCTGGCAGGCAAGCAGGTGCAGGTGCGCCTGCAAGGCGAACGTATCGACGTGCTGCCGATGTCGTCGTGGTAAGCCTCGGTGTAAATCATTTAAAGCATTTAAACGAATCCAGCCGGACCAAGCCGGCGTACTGTTCTTCTTAAGGAGTTTTTCGTGGCAAAAATCATCGTTGTGACTTCGGGTAAGGGCGGCGTCGGCAAAACGACGTCCAGCGCCAGTTTCGCATCGGGCCTGGCCATGCGCGGCCACAAGACGGCCGTGATCGACTTCGACGTCGGTCTGCGCAACCTGGACCTGATCATGGGCTGCGAACGCCGCGTGGTCTACGACCTGATCAACGTGATCAACAAGGAAGCCACGCTGAACCAGGCCCTGATCAAGGACAAGCACTGCGACAACCTGTTCATCCTGCCGGCCTCGCAGACCCGCGACAAGGACGCCCTGACCGAAGAAGGCGTGGAGCGTGTCCTGAACGACCTGTCCAAGATGGACTTCGAATACATCATCTGCGACTCCCCCGCCGGCATCGAGCACGGCGCCGTGATGGCCCTGACCTTTGCTGACGAAGCGGTGGTGGTGACCAATCCGGAAGTGTCCTCGGTGCGCGACTCCGACCGCATCCTCGGCATCATCCAGGCCAAGTCGCGCCGCGCTTCCGCCGGCGGCGAGCCAGTCAAGGAACACCTGCTCATTACCCGCTACTCGCCCAAGCGCGTGGAAGACGGCGAGATGCTGTCCTATACCGACGTCCAGGAAATCCTGCGCATTCCCCTCATCGGCATCATCCCGGAGTCGGAATCGGTGCTGCAGGCGTCCAACCAAGGCTCTCCCGCCATCCACCTGAAGGATTCCGACGTGGCCCAGGCCTACCAGGACGTGGTGTCGCGCTTCCTCGGCGAGACCGTCGAACTGCGTTTCACCACCTACGAAAAGCCGGGTCTCTTGCAGCGCATCTTCGGAGGTAAGTGACATGTCCCTGCTTTCTTTCCTGTTCCCCAGCAAGCCCAAGAGCGCGGTGGCGGCGAAGGAGCGGCTGCAGATCATCATCGCCCGCGAACGATCCAATGGCCGCCAGGGGCCGGACTTCCTGCCGGCGCTGCACAAGGAACTCATCGAGGTGATCTCCAAGTACACCAAGGTCAACGCCGACGACATCAAGATCTCGCTGGACCGCCAGGGCAACCTGGAGGTGCTGGACGTGAACGTGGTGCTGCCTGACAGCGACGTCCCGGCCGCCTGAGGCCGCCTGCGCGGTGGCCTGATCTCTCGGCAAGGGCAGCCCCGGCTGCCCTTTGCTTTGTCTGCCGCTATTGACGTTATTCCCCCTATTTCCGTTATTTCCGCTCTCCCTTGCCCGCGCCTGCCGCCATGAAGATAGGCCTGTTCAGTTCCGATGCCGATACCGTGAGCCTGGTCAGCCAGTTGGGCTATCCGCATGACTGCACGCGCTGCGCCAGCCTGGAAGATCTGACCTCGCTGAGCGCCGAAGCGGCGCAATTGCTGGTGCTGGACCTGGATGACCTGCTGCCGCAGGCCGACGCACTGGTCGAGCTGGTGCGCCGCCTGCGCCGGCCGCTGGCGACGCGGCCAGCGCAGGCCGTGCTGCTGCTGGCCACCCCGGCGCACCAGGACTGGCTATGGGCGCTGCGCCAGGCGGGCGCGGATGAGGTGCTGGTCAAGCCAGTGCGGCGCCAGGACTTGGCCTTGAGGATGGACCTGCTGCTGCGTGCAGCCCAGCCGGAAGAGGCGCCAGTGAGGGTGATCGCCGCGGGCGGCTTCCTGGTTGACCTGGCGCGACTGCGCGTAACCCATCCGCAGCGCCCTGAACTGGAGGCCAGCCTGACCCGCAAGGAGGCCGAGCTGGCGCTGCTGTTCCTGCAGAACCTGGGCCGGCCCTTGTCACGCGCCTTCCTGCAGGAAAAGGTGTGGGGCGCCGAGCCCGAACTGCCCACCCGCACCATCGACACCCATGTCTCGCGGGTGCGCACCAAGCTGGGCCTGCAACCCGGCCACGGCTACCGGCTGGCGACCGTCTATGGCTATGGCTACCAGCTGGAACGGCTGGACTGACGCCCCGCAGGGTGTTGCAGCAGCGCCATGACGCGGGGCGCACCACTGATCCATATCAGGGACAACGATGCTTTCTCCCGCACCGGCCCCAACCGGGAATCGGGCAAAGAGTATAATTGTTCCCAAAACCGGGGCTGAATCTGTCCAATTTTCCGCCCGAATCTGCACCATCCCTGCTCAACGGCCCTGCTGCCGCGTACTCCATGCATTTGCTTGCCGTCGGACTCAACCACACTACCGCGCCGGTCTCGCTGCGCGAGAAAGTGGCTTTCCCTGCTGACCAGATCGGCCAGGCGGTGGCGTCGGCGCGCGCATGGTTTGGCGGCCACGACAAGATCGTGGCCTCGGGCGAAGCCGCCATCCTGTCCACCTGCAACCGCACCGAGCTGTATGCAGCCGCGGCGGCCGGCAAGGATGGCGTGGAGTTCGCCATCGACCGCACTGCGCAGTTCCTGGCCGATTATCACCACATCCCCTACGCCGATCTGCGTCCCTACCTGTATTCCCTGCCCCAGGACAACGCCGTGCGCCACGCCTTCCGCGTGGCCTCCGGACTGGACTCGATGGTGCTGGGCGAGCCGCAGATCCTGGGCCAGATGAAGGACGCCGTGCGCCAGGCCGATGCCGCTGGCGGCCTGGGCACCTACCTGCACCAGCTGTTCCAGCGCACCTTCGCGGTGGCCAAGGAAGTGCGCAGCACCACCGAGATCGGCGCGCACAGCGTGTCCATGGCGGCGGCGGCGGTGCGGCTGTCGCAACGCATCTTCGATACGATCTCGGGCCAGCACGTGCTCTTCATCGGCGCGGGCGAAATGATCGAGCTGTGCGCGACCCACTTCGCGGCGCAGAATCCCAAGACCCTGACGGTGGCCAACCGCACCATGGAGCGCGGCGAAACCCTGGCCCATCGCTTCAACGGCAAGGCCATCCGCCTGGCCGACCTGCCGGCGCAGCTGGCGCAGTTCGACATCGTGGTCTCCTGTACGGCCTCGTCGCTGCCCATCATCGGCCTGGGGCTGGTGGAACGGGCGGTGAAGGCGCGTCGCCACAAACCCATCTTCATGGTGGACCTGGCGGTGCCGCGCGACATCGAGGCCGAAGTCGGCCGTCTGGACGACGTCTTCCTCTATACCGTAGACGATCTGGCCTCGGTGGTGCAGACCGGCGTGGAAAACCGCCAGGCGGCGGTGGCCCAGGCCGAAGCCATCATCGAGACCCGGGTGCAGTCCTTCATGCACTGGATCGACAGCCGCGCCATGGTGCCGCTGATCCAGGACCTCAACGAAACCGGCGAGGCCCTGCGCCTGGCCGAACTGGAACGCGCCCGCCGCATGCTGGCCAAGGGCGAGGATGTAGAAGCGGTGCTGGATGCGCTCTCGCGCGGCCTGACCGCCAAGTTCCTGCACGGCCCGCAACAGGCCCTGCACCACGCCCAGGGCGAACAGCGCAGCCAGCTGGCGGCGCTGCTGCCGCAGCTGTTCCGCGCCAAGCGTTAGCGATTCCCCTCTCGTCGGCCACCGCGCGTGGCCGGCCCCCTGCGCCGCAACTTGCCGGCCGCCGTCGTCCTCCCTTGTTCTCCCCTTGCTACCGGATTCGAATACCCATGAAACCATCGATGCTCGCCAAACTCGACCAGCTCGCCGAGCGGCTGGAAGAGCTCAACAGCCTGCTGGCGCAGGAAGACGCCACTGCCAGCATGGACAACTTCCGCAAGATGACCCGTGAACATGCCGAACTCGGCCCGCTGGTGGCGCTGTATCACGAATATGTGCAGGCCGCCGACGACATCCGCACGGCCCAGGAACTGCTGGCCGATCCCGACATGAAGGCCTTCGCCCAGGAAGAGATCGACGGCGCCAAGGCGCGCATGGAGGGCCTGGAGCTGGACCTGCAAAAGATGCTGCTGCCCAAGGACCCCAACGACGAGCGCAACATCTTCCTGGAAATCCGCGCGGGCACGGGCGGCGACGAGTCGGCGCTGTTCGCCGGCGATCTGCTGCGCATGTACACCCGCTACGCCGAGCGCCAGCGCTGGCAGGTCGAGATCGTGTCGGCCTCCGAATCCGAACTGGGCGGCTACAAGGAAGTGATCGCCCGCATCGTCGGCCTGGGTGCGTACTCGCGCCTGAAGTTCGAGTCGGGCGGGCACCGCGTGCAGCGCGTGCCGGCTACCGAAACCCAGGGCCGCATCCATACCTCGGCCTGCACGGTGGCGGTGATGCCCGAGGCCGACGAGGTCGGTGACGTGGAAATCAACCCGGCCGACATCCGCATCGATACCTACCGCGCCTCCGGGGCCGGCGGGCAGCACATCAACAAGACCGATTCGGCCGTGCGCATCACCCACCTGCCCACCGGCATCGTGGTGGAATGCCAGGATGACCGCAGCCAGCACAAGAACAAGGCCCAGGCCATGAAGGTGCTGGCCGCGCGCATCAAGGACGTGCAATTGCGTCAACAGCAATCCGAGGAAGCGGCCACGCGCAAGTCGCTGATCGGCTCGGGCGACCGCAGCGAGCGCATCCGCACCTACAATTTCCCGCAGGGACGCATGACCGATCACCGCATCAACCTGACGCTCTACAAGCTGGACTTCATCATGGACGGCGACCTCGATGAACTGACCAATGCCCTCATCACCGAGCACCAGGCCGAGCTGCTGGCGCAACTGGGCGACGACTGAAGCCAGGAACCAAGGCCGGGACAGCGGTTCAGAGACTGGTGCGCGGACCCAGCGGTACTGCCTGAGGGGGCAAGATGCAGCCGGGACGGGTGTCTACTACAATCCCGTCACGGCCTGACTGGCGGTCGGGGCTATTCCCATTGACGAAAAAGACAGAGAAAGAACATGAAATCATCCAAACCGGTTTTCCTGCTGGTCGCCCTGGTCTGCATCGCCCTGCTGGGCTTTGCCATGTACCTGCAGATCGTGGAAGAAATGCAGCCCTGCCCGCTGTGCGTGATCCAGCGCTACATGTTCGTGCTGGTCGCAGCCTTCGCGCTGATCGGCGCCTTCCTGCCGGAAGCGGCGCGGCGCGCCAGCGCGGCGCTGGCCGCCCTGGCGGCGCTGGGTGGCGCAGGCACGGCGATCTGGCATCTGTATGTGAAGGCGCATCCGGGCGTCTCCTGCACCACCGATCCGCTGGAAACGGCGCTCAACCAGCTGCCCACGGCCAAGCTGTGGCCGCAGATGTTTACCGCTGACGGCTTTTGCTCGGCGCCCTGGCCGCCGGTCTTCGGATTGCAGATCCCGACCTGGTCGCTGATCTGGTTTGTCGTGCTGGCGCTGGTGCTGATCGTGCAGATGCTGCGCCCGGCGCCGCGCACCACGATCTGGAAGTAATGCCCATCCTGCCCTCCTATGCGGGCTGCACGCTGGCCACGGTACTGAAGACCGCACCGCTGGATCCGCTGGAAAACCGCATCCTGCTATGCCACGCCCTGCGCCTGACGCGGGTGCAGCTCATCACCCAGTCCGACCGCCAGCTCAGCGCCGCCGAAGCCGAGACGCTCGCAGCGCTGCTGGCGCGGCGTCTGCGCGGCGAGCCCATCGCCTACATCGTCGGACAGCGTGAATTCTATGGACTGGATTTGCGCGTCTCGCCGGACGTGCTGATCCCGCGCCCGGATACCGAACTGCTGGTGGAGCTGGCGCTGGAACGGCTGCCCCAGGGCGGCAGCGCCCTCGATATGGGGACCGGCTCCGGCGCCATCGCCGTGGCAATCGCCCATACGCGCCCGGACGCCCAGGTCACGGCGCTGGACGCCAGCCCCGCCGCCTTGGCCATCGCAAGAGAAAACGCCAGCACGCATCAGGTGCGCGTGCGGCTGCTCGAAAGTGACTGGTATGGCGCGCTGGAAGAAGCCCAGCCATTCGACCTGATCGTCTCCAACCCACCCTACATCGTCGCCGGCGATATCCACCTCTCGCAAGGCGACCTGCGCTTCGAACCCGTCGATGCGCTCACCGATCACGCCGATGGCCTGTCCGACCTGCGCACCATCATCGAAGGCGCACCGGCCCATCTCAAGGCCGGCGGCTGGCTGCTGATGGAGCACGGCTACGACCAGGCCGCCGCCGTACGTGCCCTGCTCACCGGCAGCGGCTGGCGCGAAGTGCAAAGCTGGCGCGACCTGGCCGGCATCGAGCGGGTCAGCGGCGCCCGCCTGGGCTGAGCCACCGGCTACGCTCAGGCAGCTTGCTGGCCGCCTCCTGGCGGTGATTGCGGCTGAGCTTGTGCCGTTCCCTGGCCGAGTTGCGCCAGCAGGGCCGCCTGCTTTTCCATGGCGGCCTTCAGGTGGCGTTCCTTGACGTGACCATAGCCACGGATCTCTTCCGGAATGCGGGCCACGGCGGTGACCTGCTCCAGGTTCTCCGGCGTGAGCCGATCCAGCAAGCGCGAGAGCGTCGCACGATACTCGGTGATCAGCGCACGCTCCTGCCGACGCTCCTCGGTATAAGCAAAGGGATCGAAGGCCGTGCCGCGCAGGAAGCGCAGCCTGGCCAGCACGCCGAAGACCGGCATCATCCAGCTGCCGAAGGCTTGCTTGCGCAGATGGCCCTTGTCATCGCGCTTGGCCAATAGCGGTGGAGCAAGGTGGAAGCGTAACTTGTAGTCACCTTCGAACATGCCGGCGATCTTGGCCCGGAAGGCCGGATCGGCATGCAGGCGCGCGACTTCGTATTCATCCTTGTAGGCCATGAGCTTGAAGAGATAGTTCGCCACGGCACGACTGAGCTTGAGAGCACGTCCCGCTTCGCCCAAGGCGCTTTCCCGGGCACGCACCTGCTCGACGAAATCGCGATAGCTGCGCGCATAGGCGGCGTTCTGGTAGTCCATCAGGACGGCCACGCGGCGCTCCACCAGTTCATCCAGGCTAGGCGTGCGCTTGAACTCGATCACCTGCGCGCTCATGCCATTGCGGCCAGCTGCGGCCAGCACGAACGCCACATCATGGGCGGCGGTCCGTCCCCAGGCGAAGGCCTGCTTGTTGAACTCGACCTGCAAGGCGTTGAGTTCGATGGCCCGCAGCAGCGCCGCTTCCGACAGCGGCACCCAGCCCTTTTGCCAGGCATAGCCCAGCATGAACATGTTGGTCGCGATGGCGTCGCCCATCAAGGCCGTGGCGATGCGCCCAGCATCGACCAGCGACAGGTTGTCACGCCCGCAGGCGCGCGCAATCTCGCCCTCGCTGGAGGCGGTGGGGAATTGCCAGTCGGGATTGCGCACGAAGGCCGCCGTCGGCATCTGGGTCGAATTGACGGCTGCGTGCGTACGTCCTTCGCCCATGCGCGAGAGGGCATCGCGGCTGGCGGTGACGATCACGTCGCAACCGATGACCAGATCGGCCATGCCGGTTCCCACCCGGGTCGAATGGATGTGCGCCGCATCCTCGGCCACGCGCACGTGCGACATCACCGGGCCGCCCTTCTGCGCCAGGCCGCTCATATCCAGCACCGAACAGGCGCGTCCTTCGACGTGCGCCGCCATGGCGATGATCTGGCCGATGGTGATGACACCGGTACCGCCGACACCAGTGACCAGGATGCCATAGGGCTGCGCCAAGCCCGGCAGCACCGGCTCGGGCAGGCTGGGCAGGGTCGGGCCAGCGTCAGCCTTGGCGCGGGCCGGCTTCTTCAGTTGCCCGCCTTCCACCGTCACGAAGCTGGGGCAGAAACCATTGACGCAGGAATAATCCTTGTTGCAGGACGACTGGTTGATCTGGCGCTTGCGGCCGAATTCGGTTTCCAGCGGTTCTACCGACAGGCAGTTCGATTGGACGCTGCAATCGCCGCAGCCTTCGCAGACGGCCTCATTGATGACGGCGCGCTTGGCGGGATCGGGATAGGCATTGCGTTTGCGGCGACGGCGCTTTTCGGAGGCGCAGGTCTGGTCATAGATCATGGCTGACACGCCCGGCTGTTCGCGCAGCTCGCGCTGCACGGCGTCGAGTTCGCTGCGATGGCGGATGGTGACGCCTTCGGCCCATTGGGTCCCCGCCGGATACTTGTCCGGCTCGTCGGTGACCACGATGATGGGGCGCACGTTTTCCGCCGCCAGCTGGCGCGAGATCATGGCCGGGTCGAGCGGCCCATCGAACTCCTGCCCGCCAGTCATCGCCACGGCGTCGTTGTAGAGGATCTTGTAGGTGATGTTGACCTTGGCTGCGACTGAAGCGCGCACCGCCAGCAGACCCGAGTGGAAGTAGGTGCCATCGCCCAGGTTGGCGAAGACATGCTTTTCATCCGTGAATGGCGCCTGGCCGACCCAGGTCACACCTTCGCCGCCCATGTGGGTGAACAGATTGGTCTCGCGATCCATCCAGGTCACCATGTAGTGGCAACCGATGCCGGCCAGGCCACGGCTGCCCTCGGGCAATTTGGTCGAGGTATTGTGCGGGCAGCCGGAGCAGAAATGCGGGATGCGGTCCTTGTCGGGATCAGGCTTGCTGCTGATGTTGAGCGTGGCTTCCTTGGCTTCCAGGTAGGCCACGCGGGCGCGCACCTGCTGCTCCACGGGGTGGCCTGCAAAGTAGCGCGAAATGCGGGTGGCGATGGCGCGGGCGATCTGCGCCGGATTCAATTCATAGGTCGCGGGCAGCAGCCAGTTGCCGTGGCCTTCGCGCTGCGAACCGCTCCACTCGCCAGTGTCATCGAACTTGCCGACCACGCGTGGACGCACGTCGTCGCGCCAGTTGTAGAGTTCTTCCTTCAACTGGTATTCGAGGATCTGGCGCTTCTCCTCGACCACCAGGATTTCATCCAGGCCCTGGGCGAATTCGCGCACGCCCTCGGCTTCCAGCGGCCAGGTCATGCCGACCTTGTAGAGGCGGATGCCGATGTCGCGTGCGGCCTGTTCATCGATGCCCAGGTCTTCCAGCGCCTGGCGCGTATCGAGGTAGGACTTGCCGGCGGTGATGATGCCGATGCGTGCGCGCGGACTGTCCCAGATGATGCGGTTGAGCTTGTTGGCGCGCGCATAGGCCAGCGCGGCATACCACTTGTAGTTGATCATCCGCGCTTCCTGGCCCAGCACCGTGTCGGGCTGGCGGATGTTGAGGCCATCGGGCGGCAGTTCGAAATCCTGCGGCAGCTGGATCTGCACGCGCTCCGGATCGATCATCACCGACATGCCCGACTCGACCAGGTCGGTCACGCATTTCATCGCCACCCACAAGCCGGTATAACGGCTCATGGCCCAGCCATGCAAGCCGTAGTCGAGATACTCCTGCACCGAGGACGGATAGAGCACCGGAATGCCGCAGGCCTTGAGGATGTGTTCGCTCTGGTGTGCCGCGGTGGACGACTTGGCGGCATGATCATCGCCGGCGATCACCAGCACGCCGCCATGCCTGGAGGTGCCGGCCATGTTGGCGTGTTTGAAGACATCGCCGCAGCGGTCCACGCCGGGACCCTTGCCATACCATAGCGAGAACACGCCATCGTATTGCGCGCCCTTGAAGAGATTGACCTGCTGCGTGCCCCATACGCTGGTGGCGGCCAGGTCTTCGTTCATGCCGGGGTGGAACCTGATCTGCTTGGCTTCCAGGTATTTGCGCGCCTTTTCGGCGGTCTGGTCGACCGCGCCCAGGGGTGAGCCACGATAGCCGGTGATGAAGCCGGCGGTGTTGAGGCCGGCGCGCTCGTCATATTGCCGTTGCAACATCGGCAGGCGCACCAGCGCCTGGATGCCGGTCATGAAGACGCGGCCGCGTTCGAGGGAGTACTTGTCGTCCAGGGATACATCGTCCAGCAGCAGGCGCTGCCCGGCGGGTAGGGGTGCGTTCATGTGGTCTCCGTGCCAAAAATCTTGTTTTTGCCTGCACATGCTCCCGGCAGACTTTCCTGTCGGGATGGGGAACACCTCAGCCTTGTGGGCCGGGTCTTCTTCAGGTTGTACTTCAAGTTAGCACAAGGGTGGGCCACCCGCTACGCGCGCCGCAGCAGGGTTTCCGGGCGTTTTTGGCATGCAGGAAACACTTTCCGCAAGTCCTGCGGCGTTTATGCCCGGGCAGAGAAGAAAATGCCGGAAAGACAAAAACAACAATATTTCCGGCTGAAAAAAAAGAGCTGCAGCCAGCTCAAGTGTTACAAGCAAGACGCGAATGTAACATCCAGTAAAAGCCATTGGACCCGCTTCGACGCTGACGTTTAATAGGTCTCACTTGAACAGCGATTGATTGGTATCCGTTACTGTGCAAGGTTCCTCCCCTCTAGTGTTGAAAGCACCACTAGCTCGCGGATCTGGCTCCCCCTGTCAGATCCGCTTTTTTTTCGCCGATTGCGTTTCAAGGATGACCAAAGGGTTGCGGACGCGGTGTGTTCTCGGCCGAGGGCGGCAAGACCGGCAACTGCAAGCGCGGTTGCATGCCAGTCAGGGTCTTGAGGAAGGCGACCACCTTGGCGTTCTCCTCGGCGCTGAACTGCCTGCCCAACTGGATGCGCGCCATGGTATCGACCGCTTCGGACAGAGTGGCAGCGGCGCCATCATGGAAATACGGATAGGTCAGCTCGACGTTACGCAGGGTCGGCACCTTGAAGTGGAAGCGATCGGCCTCCTTGCCTGTCACGTCGGCGCGCCCCTGCGCCGGATTGCTGGTCTGGTAGGGCGCCACCAGGCCCATCTTCTGGAAGGAATTTCCGCCCACGGCAGCGCCATTGTGACAGGCGACGCAACCGGACTCCTTGAAGAGCCGGTAGCCTTCCAGCTCCTTGCGCGTGAGCGCGCGCCGGTCGCCCTTGAGCCATTTGTCGAAGCGGGAATCGGGCGTGACCAGGGTTTCCTCGAAGGCCGCAATGGCCTGCGTCACTTCGTCCATACCCAGCCTGTCGTTGCCAAAGGCTTGCTTGAACGCGGCGACATAGCCCGGAATGGACTGCAATACTTCCACCGCCAGCGCATGCGAAAACGCCATCTCCTTGGGATTGGCGACCGGACCAGCGGCCTGGGCCTTCAGATCGGCAGCGCGTCCGTCCCAGAACTGGGCGGCATTGAATTTCGCATTGAGCACCGTCGGCGAATTGATCGGACCTTGCTGCCAGTTGTGGCCGATGGAGCTCTTCAGGTTATCCGTCCCCCCCATAGAAAGGTTATGGCAGGAGTTGCAGGAGATGAAACCGGATCTGGACAGGCGCGGATCAAAAAACAGCTGCTTGCCCAGTTCCACCATGGCGGGATTGCTGACCCGGGCCGGCTGGATGGGGATAATCGGCTCCTGGCCGGCTGCATTGGCGGGCAGGATGAACTGGGTAATGGCGGCGAGCAACAGGATGCTCAGGATGGGCTGGCATGACATGGCGGGCTCCTAGGTGGCGGACAATGAAGCGTTTCATTGTCCGCAGACCAGTTGGGGCCTTCTTGACTTGCATCACCCATGTCGCCACCAGTCAGCAAACTGACCACAAGCATAGCGATGATTCGATGCAGGCGCCAAGGATTGCGCGTTCAGGCCGAGCGGTTAGGCGCCAGATTCGGTTCGCCTGGCAGCAAGGTATGGGCCGGTAAGGGCTCCTGCTGTTTCAAGCGCTCATAGAAGGGCGTGAAGTCGGGCGCGGTATCGTTGAAGAGTTGCTCGAAGTCGCGAATGACGAAGTAGGTTTCCTGGTAGGTATCGATCTTGTAGAGCGTGCGCATGATGCGTTCGACCTGGAAAGGCACGCGGCGCGGCGTGTCGCTGGAGAGACAATATTCCACCTCGCCACCGGACGACAGGATGCCCGCGCCGTAGATGCGCAAGCCGGCCTCGCTCTGGATCAGGCCAAACTCGATGGTGTACCAGTACAAGCGCGCCAGATAGGCCAGGCCGTCGAGCTTGAGGGCCTTCAGGCCGCCCTTGCCGTATTCCTGCAAGTGATTGGCGAAGACCGGATTGAACAAGAGCGGCACGTGGCCGAAGAAGTCGTGGAAGAGATCGGGCTCGACGATGTAGTCGAACTCATGCTCCTCACGCAGCCATACGGTGACGGGGAAGCGGCGGTTGGCCAGGTGTTCGAAGAAGGTCTGGTCCGGCACCAGACCCGGCACGGCCACCAACTCCCAACCAGTGGCCTTGTAGAGGGCGTCGGTGGTGCGATCGAAGCGCGGGATGCCTTGCGAGACGTCGAGGGCCTTCAGGCTCTCGATGAAGACATCGCAGGCGCGGCCGGGAATCAGCCTGGCCTGGCGCTCGTAGAGGCGTCGCCACAGCGCGTGCTGGGCCGGCGTGTAGCCTTCCCAGTTCTGGGCCACGACGTAGTTGGCGTCGGCCTGGCTGTAGTCGCCGCGCAAGGCTCCGCTATCGGACTTGGTGGCGACGGTGGCGAAGAAATCATCGGTGTTGGGATTGGTGCTCATGGCATACCCGTTATCAAAGTGAGGCGCATATTATGCGCCCCCTCGCCCGGATGGTCATGTGCGCTTGCGCAAGAAGCGCGTCAGGCGGCCGGAGGCGGTGCGCCGTCGTCCTTCTTCCTGGCACCGAGGCCGGTCACGCGTGCGCCCCATTTGAGCAAGGCCTTGAAGTTGGCCTTGACGATATAGTCCAGCATGGCGACCTGCTCTTCCAAGGCTTCCTGGAAGACCGTGGCCGAATTGGCGGGCTTGATCTTGAGGTAGGCGTCGGCCTCGCCATAGTCGCGGTGGATTTCCATGCCGGCCTTCTTGGCGATGTGCATCATCACCTTGTTGGACGAGAGGCAGTGCATGTACAGCGTATCGACATCGGCATTGCGACAGTGCATCGAGGCGCGCATGAACAGGCGCGTGCCTACACCCAGTCCGCGCGCCGCCGCCGAGACCGATACGCCGAACTCGGCCACCACCGGCTTGATGGTCGCGCCGCTGATGCGCGTGGCTTCCTTGGGCGCAAAGGCCAGATGTCCCACACCCAAGAGGCGCAGGCGACGGTCGTAGACGCCAAAGACGGTATCGCGCTCGAAATTGATGCCCTCGACGTAGCGCGTGACCATATCGTCGGAGAGCTTGGAGCCGAAACGCAGCAGGCGGTCCTTTTCTTCCAGCGCCAGGAAGTGGCGCAGCAGGTGGCGGCGCGAGCGCGGCGACAGTTCCTTGACGAACACGTGCGGCTTTTCCTGTCGTTCGTCCTGCTCCGCTTTGCTGCCGCGCAGGCGCCTGATCAGCCGGGCCAGAGGATTGCTCATCGTCGCTCCTTGCTCATGGCTTGCGCACCGTGCTGAACGACGAAGGCCGCCACCTGCTCGGTACGCGCTGCCTGGATCGCCTCAGGGATGCGTTGCGGCTGCGACTGCGCCTGGGCGATCGCGCCGGCATCGATCTGCTGCGCTGCCTGCAGCGCGCCTTCGAGGTAGGCAGCCTGAGGGAAGGGCTGCAACTCCAGGCCGGTGCGACCGCGATGATCGCACTCGGCCGCACGCAGCATGTCGATAAAGCGCTGCGGCTTGCGGAAGGCGTCGCAGCGCGAGAAGAACTTGACCAGCGTATCCGGGCGCATCTCGAAGGCGCGGCCGACGTTGCCATGCTCGCGGGCCGTCATCAGCGCGAGATCGCGACATTCGCCGGGCACCTTCAGGCGCGTACAGACCTGTTCGGCCAGGCGCTCGCTGCGCGCTTCGTGGCCATGGTGACGCGGCCACATCTCGGGGGGCGTGGTCCCCTTGCCCAGATCATGCAGCAAGGCGGCAAAACGGATCGGCAAGGCAAAGCCCTGCGCCGCCGCCCAGTCCACCACCAGCATCACGTGGATGCCGGTATCGATTTCCGGATGCCACTGCTCCGGCTGCGGTACGCCCCATAGCGCATCCAGCTCAGGCAGGATGCGCTGCAATGCGCCACAGACGCGCAAGACCTCGAACATGCGCGAAGGCTTGTGCTCCATCAGGCCGCGCGAGAGCTCCTGCCAGACGCGCTCCGGCACCAGGGCATCGACTTCACCTTGCTCGACCATGCGCTGCATGAGCGCATTGGTCTCGGGGGCCACCGTGAAATCGGCGAAGCGCGCCGCAAAGCGGGCCACGCGCAGGATGCGCACCGGGTCCTCGACGAAGGCATCGGAGACATGGCGGAACACGCGCGCGGCGATATCGGCGCGTCCATGATAGGGATCGACCAGCGTGCCATCTTCATCCTGCGCAATGGCGTTGATGGTCAGGTCGCGGCGCGCGAGGTCGTCTTCCAGGGTCACATCGGGGGCCGCATGGAAGGCGAAGCCCTTGTAGCCCGGCGCGGTCTTGCGCTCGGTACGAGCCAGGGCATATTCCTCCTGGGTGTGCGGATGCAGGAACACCGGAAAATCTTTGCCCACCGGGCGGAAACCCAGCGCCAGCAATTGCTCCGGCGTCGCACCCACCACCACGTGGTCGCGGTCCTTCACCGGCAGGCCCAGCAAGCCGTCGCGCACTGCGCCGCCGACGGTGTAGGTCTTCATCGGCTGCGCCTCACTTGTGGTCCGGAAGGATTTCCTTCTCGGCCAGCGCTTCGGCGATCCAGCGCGCCACGGCCGGGTGTTCGCGCACGCGGTCGGCATAGGCTTGCAGCGCCGGGGCCAGTGGCACCTGGTAGCTGATGAAGCGCATCACCACCGGGGCGTAGAAGGCGTCGGCGATGGAGAAATCACCGAAGAGGAAATCATGGTGGCCGAATTGCGAGAGGCATTCTTCCCAGATCTCGCAAACGCGGGCGATATCGGCCTGGGCTGCAGCGGTACGGCCCTGGCCCGGGTAGCGGCCACGGATATCCATGCTCATGGCGCTGCGCAGGCCGCTGAAGCCGGAGTGCATCTCGGCGCAGATGCTGCGTGCGATGGCGCGCGCATCGGTGCGCGCCGGCCACAGGTGGCGGTCGGGGAATTGCTCGGCAAGGTATTCGCAGATGGACAGCGAATCCCAGATGGCGATGTCGCCATCGAGCAGCACCGGCACCCGGCCCGAACCGGTGTAGCGGGCGATCTCGGCGGCAGTCTCGGGCTGGTCCAGCAGCAGTCGCACTTCCTTGAAGGGAATGTCGAAGGCTACCATGGCGACCCACGGGCGCATGGACCAGGACGAGTAATTCTTGTTGGCGATCACCAGCGTGGGTAGATGGCGGCCGGCTTTTTGCAGCGTTTCGGACAATACCGGATCAAGTTCAGTATCTTGCATGTGGGCTCGTTTCTTGAGGATCGGAAGGCGCGGCGAAGGACATCGCCCTCAGCGCCGCGCCGTGCTGCGGAAGAGGTCAAACTGCTGTTGCGGACTGCGCGGACAGAGATAGCCAGGCACCACCTCTTCCACCGACTTGGGCGTGAGCCGCAGTTCGGCGGCCAGGGGCGCGTGCAGCACATTGTCCACCTGCATGGAAGCGACGTTGTCGCGGCTCATCAGCTTGCCCGGCAGGTGTTCCAGGGCGAAGGCCTGCAGCCAGCCCAGCGCATCAGGCAGGCCGACGATGGGACGCGGATGCCCGCTATACCATCCTGACAGGCGCACCAGTTCACGCAGCGTGTACTGCTTGGGACCGCCCAGCTCGAAGACCTTGCCACCCAGGCGCGGCAGCGCCAGGGCATTGACGAAGGCCTGCGCCACGTCGCCCACGTAGACCGGCTGGAAGCGCGCATCGGGGCTGCCCAGCGGGATCACCGGGAACATGCGGTTCAGGCCGGCGAACATGTTGAGGAAATTGTCGCCCTCGCCGAACACCACCGAGGGCCGGAAGATGGCCACATCCAGCGACGGCGCCGACAAGGCTTCCTGCTCACCGGCCGCCTTGGAGCGCAGGTACATCGACGGTCCCTTGGCATCGGCGCACAGCGCGCTCATGTGCAGGTAACGCTTCACACCCTGCTCTACGCAGGCGGCGACGATGCGGCGCGGCAGCAGCACATGCTGGCGCTCGAAATCGGGACCATAGGCTGCGCCGCCGCGTGCCGGACGCGATTGCAGGATGCCGACCAGGTTGATGACCACGTCGGCTTCGGCGACCAGTCGCGCCAGGACTGCATCGTCATGGATATTGGCCTGCACCACCGTGACCACGGGCGACACCAGCAGGTGCTTGGCGCGCTCGTAGCGGCGCGTGGGCACCATGACACGGTAATCGGTGCTGCTGCCCAGCAGCTCCACCAGGCGTGTGCCGATGAAGCCGGAGCCACCGATGACGAGGATCTTCTTGAATGCCATTTGTCACTCTCCGATTTCCGCCTGGTCGCCATGCGAAGGGCTCGGCCAGGCGGGCAATGGAATCAGGGCAGGTCGGTGGCGACGTTGGAATTGGGCGCCACGGTCCCCATGCGTTGCTTCAGCGATTGCGGACGGTTCTCGAACATGGCCGCATAGTAAGTCGCATTGGACATCACGTTCTTGACATAGCCCCGGGTTTCATTGAAAGGAATGATCTCTGCGAAGATCGCTCCTTCCACCGGCCTGGGCAGGGTTGCACGCCAAGTGCGCGGGCGGCCGGGGCCGGCATTGTAGCCGGCCGTGGCCAGGGTCTCCGAACCTTCCAGGTTGTTCAGCACCATATCGAGATAGCTGGTGCCCAGCAGCAGGTTGGTATTGATGTCGTTGACCTGGTCGGCGGTGAATTCGCTCATGCCGATCTTGCGGGCGACGAACTTGGCAGTGGCCGGCATCAACTGCATCAGGCCGGACGCGCCCACATGCGAGCGGGCCGACTTGATGAAGCGCGATTCCTGGCGGATCAGGCCATAGACCCAGGCGTTCTCCATGCCCAGGGGCTTGGTGGCGGCGTTCATCTCCGGCAGGTGCGGCGCGGGGAAGCGCTGGGTGAAATCGAACTCGCTCTTGGTGCGGTCGGAGGTGTTGACCATGCGGTCCAGCACGTCGTTCTGGCGGGCGTATTCGGCTGCGGCCAGCAACTGGCGGTCGGTCATGTTGCGCAGTTCCCAGTTCCATTCGCGGATGGCTTCGAAGCGCAGGTTCAGCTGGTAGAACTTGAGCGAGCGCTTGAAGCCGGCATTCTGCGAATACAGGGCCACTTCGCCCGCACCGGGCGGGGTCGGGCCGGGTGGAATGCTGATCTTCTGGCCCAGCTCTTCCAGCGCCAGCTGGCCATAGAAGCTGAAGTTGGGCGCGATGGATTCGAACAGGCGACGGGCGGCTTCATGCTGGCCGTCTTCCTTGAGCGCGCGGCCCAGCCAGTAGACCCAGGCGGTATCGCTGCGCAGCGGCGCGGGCATGGCTTCGATGGTCTTGCGCACGGTCTTCCAGTCGCCATCGCGCAGGGCCATGCGGACCTTCCACTGCATGGCGTCTTGCGTGAGCGGCGTATCCTTGGCGCGGCGCCAGTAATCCGAGGCTTCCGGCGCCAGCTTGTAGGAAGCGGCCAGGGCGATCTGCGCCCACGCCTGCGTGGCTTCCTGCGCGGTGAGGTTGCGCCCGGCGTCGTTGAGATAGGTGGCGGCCTGGGCCGGATTGCTCTTGGCGATGCGGCCCAGTGCGATGATGTAGAGCTGGTGGTTGGCCACGCCCTTGCCCGGTCCCTTGGCCAGCATCAGCGCCGGACGGTCCATCACCTGGGTCACGCTGACATCGCCGCTGTCAACCAGCACGGCAGCGCGGCGGGCCACGGTGGCGTTGCCGTTCTCGGCGGCCTGGCGGATCTGGAACCAGACATCGGCCTGGCTGAACTGCCCGTTCTGCGCCAGGGTGGCGATGAGGTCGCTGCAGCCCTGGCCGTAATCCTTGGGATTGGTGAGCAGGGCGCGCGCTTCCTCGGCCACGTTCTCGCCCTTGAGGGCGCGCGAATTCAGCGCGAAGCACTTGACCTGGGTATCGTCGTTGAGCACGAACTTGGGATATTGCTCATCGAAGACGGCCCAGTTGCCGGTCTTGCCCAAGGCCAGCAGCCAGTCATTGCGCAGGCGATCGACGATGGCCTGGCCGTCCCAGCGGGCCAGGAAATCACGGATTTCCTGCTCGCTGGCGCTGTAGTCGCGCACGCGCGGCTTGAGGCGGTAGTAATCGACATAGGACGCCAGTTCATAGCCCGACAGGCGCGACGCCAGGTCTTGCGCCAGCGCTGCGTTGTCGGTGGCGGCGGCCTGGCGCAGGGCCAGGAAGATGTCGTCGGGTGCGGCATCCGGGGCCAGACGCTTCTGCGCCTGGGCGGCCGGTGCAACGGCGAACGCGGCCACGCCTGCCAGGGCCAGGGGGAGCGCCACGGAGGCGGCCAGCGCGCGCAGGCGCTGCTTGAACGGATGATTCTTCGGACGCATACTCATGCAAGCTTCTTCATACAGATTGATGAAACAGATAATGAACCCAAGCATAGCACGCGACACCCCAGCCCCGTCGTCGGAAACAGCCAGTCTTGTGCTGCACAAGCAGCAGTTGCGCACAGCGCTGCTGGCGTGCCGCAAAACGCTGGACGTCCGAGAGCGCGAGCGTGCCGATGCCCGCATCGGCCAGCGCGTGCTGGAGTGGACGATGCGGGCCGGCGTGAGCAGTCTGGCGGTCTATCAACCGATCCGGGGCGAGCCCGACCTGGCTGCCGCCTATAACGCACTGGCCGCGCGCGGCGTGCACCTGTGCCTGCCGGTGGTGGTGAACAAGGACGCGCCGCTGCTGTTTCGCGCCTGGCAGCCGGGCGATGCGCTGCAAAAGGATGCGCTGGGTACCTTGACGCCCCTGTCCTCGGCGCCGGAGGTCCAGCCACAAGCCCTGCTGATTCCTTGCGTAGGTTTCAATGCCGCCGGTTTCCGGCTGGGGTATGGCGGCGGCTTCTATGACCGTACCCTGGCGGGCCTGCCCCGCCCCCGGGCGGTGGGTGTGTGCTACAGCTTCGGCCTGGCGGCCTTTGAGCCGCAGGCGCATGACATGCCGATGGAGGCCATCCTGACCGATGCTGACTGAACAATAAAAAAAGCCGGACCACGTGGGTGTCCGGCTTCCTGGAGGCTTGCCTGCCCTGTCTCTTTACTTCACCAGTTGGTGCCAGATGGCCTGGGTCGGCCCGGACTGGTTGAGTGAATAGAAATGCAGGCCCGGTGCGCCGCCGGCCAGCAGCCGCTCGCACAGCTGGGTGACCACGTCCAGGCCAAAGGCGCGGATCGATTCGGTATCGTCGCCATAGCTGGCCAGCTTCAGGCGGATCCAGCGCGGAATCTCGGTGCCGCACATGTCCGAGAACCGCATCAGCTGCGAGTAGTTGGTGATGGGCATGATGCCCGCGATCACCGGCACGTTCGCGCCCAGTTTGGCAGCGTCGTCCACGAAGCGGAAGTAGGCGTCGGCATTGTAGAAATACTGGGTGATGGCGGAATTGGCGCCAGCCTTGACCTTGCGCGCGAAATTCTGCGCATCGTCCTGGGGCGAGCGCGCCTGCGGATGCATTTCCGGATAGGCCGCCACTTCGATGTGAAACCAGTCGCCGGTCTCGGCGCGGACGAACTCGACCAGCTCGTTGGCATAGCGGAATTCGCTGGAGGCCTGGTCCATCGCGCCATAACCGCTGGGCAGGTCGCCGCGCAGCGCCACCAGGCGCTTGATGCCATTGGCGCGATAGTCTTCCAGGATGGCGCGCAGGCTGGCGCGGGAGCTGCCGATGCAGGACAGGTGCGGCGCGGCTTCATGGCCTTCGCTGACGATTTCCAGCACGGTGTCGCGCGTACCTTGCTGGGTGGAACCACCCGCGCCGAAGGTCACCGAGAAATACTTGGGTTGCAGCGCGGCCAGCCTGGCTCGGGTGGCGCGCAGTTTTTCCGCGCCTTCGACGGTCTTGGGCGGGAAGAATTCGATACTGAAATTATGTGTACTTGTACTCATTGATTCGGACCCGATTTCAGCAACAGCGTCGAGAGCGCCCAGGAGACGATGCTATAGAGCAGCGCGCCGCCTACAGCCGACCAGAATCCGGCCACATGGAAACCGCCCACCAGTTGCGCGACTACCCAGAACATCAGGCCATTGATGACCAGGATGAACAGGCCCAGCGTCACCACCGTCACCGGCAGGGTCAGCACGACCAGCACCGGGCGCACGATGGTATTGACGAAACCCAGGATGAGCGCGGCCAGCAGGGCCGAGCCGAAGCTGTCGACCTGCACCGAGTGCATCAGGTAGGGAACGGCCAGCAAGGCCAGGGCATTGATGAGCCAGGTCAGCAGCAGACGCACGGAAAATCCTTTCGACCCCGTCGGGGAATGATGACGCCACCCGCAGAGCTTGCATCACCGGCAACGGCAATGCAAGTGCACAAGTGCACGGGCGGCAGACGATGCTGAAACTGCCGGGCCGGCACAGGGCCGGCCCGGACAGGGATCAGTAACGGTAATGCTCAGGCTTGTAGGGGCCTTCGACCTTCACGCCGATGTAGGCAGCCTGTTCTGCGGTCAGTTCGCTCAGTTGCGCGTTGAGCTTCTTCAGTTGCAGACGGGCGACCTTTTCGTCCAGGTGCTTGGGCAGCGTGTAGACGCCGACCGGGTAGTCCTTGGTGTTGACGAACAGTTCGATCTGCGCAATGGTCTGGTTGGCGAAGGACGAGCTCATCACGTAGGACGGGTGGCCGGTGGCGCAACCCAGGTTGACCAGGCGGCCTTCGGCCAGCAGGATGATGCGCTTGCCATCGGGGAAGATCACGTGATCGACCTGCGGCTTGATGTTTTCCCAGGTGTACTGCTTCAGGGCGGCGACTTCGATTTCATTGTCGAAGTGGCCGATGTTGCAGACGATGGCCTGGTCCTTCATCTTCTTCATGTGCTCGTGGGTGATCACATGGTAGTTGCCGGTGCAGGTGACGAAGATGTCGCCGTGTTCGGCGGCGTAATCCATGGTCACCACGCGATAGCCTTCCATGGCGGCCTGCAGGGCGCAGATCGGGTCGATCTCGGTGACCCATACCTGCGCCGACAGCGCGCGCAGGGCCTGGGCCGAGCCCTTGCCGACGTCACCGTAGCCAGCCACGATGGCGACCTTGCCAGCGATCATCACGTCGGTGGCGCGCTTGATGCCATCCACCAGCGATTCGCGGCAGCCGTAGAGGTTATCGAACTTGGACTTGGTGACCGAGTCGTTGACGTTGATGGCGGGGAAGGCCAGCTTGCCTTCCTTGTGCATCTGGTACAGGCGGTGCACGCCGGTGGTGGTCTCTTCGGTCACGCCCTTGATTTCCTTGAGGCGCTTGGAGTACCAGTTGGCGTCCTTGGCCAGGTAGCGCTTGATGGCGTTGAAGAGGCACACGGCTTCTTCGGAGTCGGGCTTGTCCAGCACCGAGATATCGGCCTCGGCGCGCGAACCCAGGTGCAGCAGCAGGGTGGCGTCGCCGCCGTCATCCAGGATCATGTTGGAATAGCCACCGTCGGTCCATTCGAAGATGCGGTGGGTGTATTCCCAGTATTCATCCAGGGTCTCGCCCTTGATGGCGAAGACCGGAGTGCCGTTGGAGGCAATCGCGGCAGCAGCGTGGTCCTGGGTCGAGTAGATGTTGCAGGAAGCCCAACGCACTTGCGCGCCCAGTGCTTCCAGGGTCTGGATCAGCACGGCGGTCTGGATGGTCATGTGCAGCGAACCGGTGATGCGCGCGCCCTTGAGCGGCTGGGAGGCGGCGAATTCCTCGCGGATCGCCATCAGGCCCGGCATTTCGGTTTCGGCGATCTTGATTTCCTTGTGGCCCCAGTCGGCCAGCTTGATGTCGGCGACGATGTAGTCTTGTTGATTCGTTTGAGTAGTCATGGCAATGGCGCTGTTCACGCCCTCCTTTCATGAAAAAGCCAGAAAAAAAGTAACGTGAGCGCAGTTGCCAGGCGACGTGCGCCTGTTCACCGCTTCAAGCCTGGCAGGGGATGTCCCTGTCGCAACGCTCCTTGCAGCGGTGAGGCATTGTGAGATTCACGTGCCAGACGCAATGCCAACGTCGGTACGGTTCGTGGCCCTGAAGCCACGGGAACAGCATTGTAGCGCGGGACGGGCGTTAGTCAATCCTCCGAACAGGCTGGGAAATCGGGTTCCCCCCGCCCATCACCCGGCCCGCGCCGGATGGCCTTGATTACAGACCGGCCGAAGCGCGCAGGGCGGCGACCTTGTCGGTACGCTCCCAGGTAAATTCCGGCTCTTCGCGGCCGAAGTGGCCGTAGGCGGCGGTCTTGGCGTAGATCGGACGCAGCAGGTCCAGCATCTGGACGATGCCCTTGGGGCGCAGGTCGAAGTGTTCCTGCACCAGTTGCGCCAGCTTTTCATCGCTGATCTTGCCGGTGCCGAAGGTGGTCACCATGACCGAGGTCGGCTTGGCGATGCCGATGGCGTAGGACACCTGGATCTGGCAACGCTCGGCCAGGCCGGCGGCGACGATGTTCTTGGCCACGTAACGACCGGCGTAGGCGGCCGAACGGTCGACCTTGGACGGGTCCTTGCCGGAGAAGGCGCCACCGCCGTGGGGCGCTGCGCCGCCATAGGTATCGACGATGATCTTGCGGCCAGTCAGGCCGCAGTCGCCCTGCGGGCCGCCGATGACGAAGCGACCGGTGGGGTTGATCAGGAAACGGGTGTTCTTGAGCCACTCGGCCGGCAGCACCGGCTTGATGATTTCCTCGATGGCGGCCTCATGGATGGCCTTCTGCTCCATCTCGGGCGAGTGCTGGGTCGACAGCACCACGGTATCAATGGCCACCGGCTTGCCATCCACATACTTCAGCGTGACCTGCGACTTGGCGTCCGGACGCAGCCAGGGCAGGCGGCCATCCTTGCGCAGTTGCGACTGGCGCTCGACGATGCGGTGCGCGTAGTAGATCGCGGCCGGCATCAGTTCCGGGGTTTCATTGCAGGCGTAGCCGAACATCAGGCCCTGGTCGCCGGCGCCTTGTTCGAGGTCCACGCCACGGCCTTCATCCACGCCCTGGGCGATGTCCGGGGATTGCTTGTCGTAGGCCACCAGCACGGCGCAGCTCTTGTGGTCGATGCCGAAGTCGGCATTGTCATAGCCGATGCGCTTGATGGTCTCGCGGGCCACATCGATGTAGTCGACATTGGCGCGGGTGGTGATTTCACCGGCCAGCACCACCAGACCGGTGTTGCACAGGGTTTCGGCGGCGACGCGGGATTGGGGGTCCTGGGTGAGGATGGCATCCAGAATGGCGTCCGAGATCTGGTCGGCAACCTTGTCGGGATGGCCTTCGGAGACGGATTCGGAGGTGAAGAGATATTCGTTGGACATTGCAAGCCTCTGACTGAAAACGATTTAGCAACATGTCGCGGCCCATCGTTAGTCGTGCCTGCGACGCTTTAGCGATATTTGTACCCCGTCTCGCAAGTTGTCATTAACTCGACGGCTTGTGCTATTTTACGCCTCTTGCAATTTTCTGCAATTTGGCGGCGGACGCACCCCGCCCAACCGTTATCGGCAAGTATGCTCGTTTCTTTATTCCGCCTGCTCTCTTTCCTGCCCTTGCCAGCCTTGCATGCCATCGGCGTGGTGGTGGGCTGGCTGGTGTTCCTGCTCTCGCCTTCCTATCGCCGCCGTCTGCGCAGCAACATCACGCAGGCCGGGCATGGTGCCAGCCTGTACCGGGCCGTAGGCGAGGCGGGCAAGGGCATGTTCGAGCTGCCCTTCATCTGGTGTGCAAGTCCCCGCCGGGTGCTGCGCACTGCGCGCATCGTCAATTGGGAGCTGGTCCAGCAAGCGCTGGAAGCCAAGACCGGGGTCATCTTGCTGACACCCCATCTGGGTTGCTTCGAGATCGCGGCCCAGGTCGTGGCCCGCCACACCAGCCTGAGCGTGCTCTACCGTCCGCCCCGCAAGGCCGCCCTCAAGCCCCTGATCGAAGGCGCCCGCGCGCGCGCCAACCTGCATCTGGCCCCGGCCAACCTGGCGGGCGTGCGCATCCTGTTGAAAGCCCTCAAAACCGGCCAGGCCATCGGCCTGTTGCCCGACCAGGTGCCGCAGAATGGCGAAGGCGTCTGGGCCGACTTCTTCGACAAGCCGGCCTACACCATGACGCTGTCGGCCAAGCTGCAGCAGATGAGCGGCGCGCCCCTCCTGCTGACCTATGCGCAACGGCTGTCCTGGGGCCGCGGCTATGCCATCCACTACGTGCCCTTCGAGGGAACGCTGGAAGGTACGCCCGAGCAACAGGCCCAGGCCATCAACGCCGCCATGGAAGCCCTGATCGCGCGCTGTCCGGCCCAGTACATCTGGAGCTACAACCGCTACAAGACTCCGCCCGGGGTCAGCCGTCCCGGGGAGGCCTCGGCATGAGATTCCTGCTGGCCATCATGTGGCTGCTGCACTGGCTGCCCCTGCCCATTCTGGGCCGACTGGGAGAAGGCATCGGTTCGCTGCTCTATCTCTATATGCGGCCCCGGCGTCACATCACGCTGACCAACCTGCGGCTATGCTTCCCCGAGAAGACCGAAGAAGAGCGCGTACGCATTGCCCGCGAGCACTTCCGCCTGTTCGCCCGCAGCGCCCTGGAACGCGGCATCCTCTGGTGGGCGCCGGTCTCGCGCCTGCGCCGGCTGATCCAGGTCGAACCGGGCATGCCGCTGGACACCTTTGCCAAGGGACCCACCATTCTGCTGGCCCCGCACTTCGTCTGCCTGGAAATTCCCGGAGCGACCCTGGGCGTGTTTTCGGAATATTCAGCCTGCACCATCTATACCAAGCAGCGCAACGACGTCATTGACCGCGCCCTGCTCAAAGGCCGCCTGCGTTTCCGCCCGGCAACGCTGCTGGCGCGCGAGCAAGGCGTCAAGCCCATCATCCGCGCCATGCGCAAGGGCCTGCCTTTCCTGATGCTGCCCGACATGGACTTCGGCATCCGCGATGCCGAGTTCGTCCCCTTCTTCGGCGTACCTGCCGCCACGCTCACCGCCACCGCCCGCATTGCCGCGGCCACCGGAGCTGCCGTGGTGCCGGTGGTGTGCACTTTCCTGCCCGACTACAAAGGCTGGAAGGCCACCTACTACCCGGCCTGGACCGACTATCCGGGCGAGGACATCGTCGCCGCGACCCGGCGCATGAATGCCTTCATCGAAGACCGCGTGCGCGAACATCCGGCAGAGTACTTCTGGGCGCACAAGCGCTTCAAGACGCGCCCGCCCGGCGAACCCGACGTCTACGGCCGCAACGACGCCTGAGCGTGGGCCTGGCGCCCTCTCCGCCCTCTCTTATAATGTGTCCATGAAAATCAAATTCACCAAGATGCATGGCGCGGGCAACGACTTTGTCGTCCTCGACGCCATCAACCAATCGATCTCCCTCAGCCCGGCGCAATGGCAATTCATTGCGGACCGCCGCTTCGGCATTGGCGCCGACCAGATGCTGGTGGTGGAGAAGGCGCATGGCGAGGGGGTCGATTTCCGTTATCGCATCTATAACGCCGATGGCGGCGAAGTGGAACAGTGCGGCAATGGCGCCCGCGCCTTCGTCAAGTTCGTCACCGACAAGGGCTTGACCAGCAAGCGCGCCATCCGCGTGGAAACCATGTCAGGCGTGATCGAACCGCGCCTGGAAGACGATGGCCAGATCACGGTGGACATGGGAGCTCCCATCCTCACCCCGGCCGACGTTCCCTTCGACAGCCACGGCCTGCAACACCGCAACGAAGCCGAGGACACGCTGTGGCCGCTCGAGGTAGGCGGCAAGACCACCTGGATCTCGGTCGTCTCGATGGGCAACCCGCACGCAGTACAGGTGGTGGAGGACAGCGAGGCAGCCCCGGTGCTGACCGAGGGGCCGCTGATCGAGCGTCATGAACGCTTTCCCAAGCGCGTCAACGCCGGTTTCATGCAGGTGGTGGATCGCCACCATGTGAACCTGCGGGTCTATGAACGCGGCGCGGGCGAAACCCTGGCCTGCGGCACCGGCGCCTGCGCCGCCGTGGTGGCGGGCATCCGTCGTGGCCTGCTGGACTCCCCCGTGGCCGTACAGACCCATGGCGGCGTACTGAACATCGCCTGGTCCGGCCCCGGCGAAGCGGTCATGATGACCGGCCCGGCGGTCTCGGTGTATGAAGGCGAGATCGAGCTGCCCGATCAGCTCTGAAGCGCCCTCTTGCAAGCGCAATAAGAAACGGCTTGCTGGTCGGATGACCCAGCAAGCCGTTTTTCTTTCCGGAGCCCTCGAACTCAGGCGGCCAGATCCTGCGGCTCTTCGCGTTCATCTTCCTCGGCCGACTGCGGCAGGACCGTCTTGAGGCGATACAAGCGCTGCCGGTAGTTGCCTTCGGGGCCGCTGGGCCCGCAGTCCACGTCTTCGAACAGGCGGCCGATGCGATTGAGGGCACCGCGCTGCTCGCCATTCTCGACCATGATCAGGCGACGCTTGCTGCGTGCGTACTGGCTGCGGATATCCACCATCAGGCAATGACCGCGATCGGCCTGCTTGAGGTCGATCAGCAGAGCCTCGGGACGCGTGAGCCCGAACAGTGTCGCCAGTTCGATGCGCGCAGCCAGGAAGGGATGGGCATTGACCTGTTCGCGGGTGAGCTGGGCACGCGCCAGCACCGCCCAGGCAGCCGCCTGCGGGCGGTCGGCCACCTTGTCCAGCAAGGCCTGCGCCTGCTCGTCACCCTGGCTGGCGGCCTTCTGCAACCAGTACAAGGCGCGCACATCATTGCCGGCATCGTCCCGGCGATTGCGCCAGGCGCCGATGCCGCATTCCAGCTGGGCGGCGACATGGCCCATCTCGGCCGCCCGTTCCAGGTAATGCTGCACATCGGCCAGATTGCGCTGGGAAAACTCGGGCTTGAGATAGATGCGCGAAAGTACGTACCAGGCCGCCGCCATCCCCTGCTCACCGGCCAGGGTCAGCCAGCGGATGGCCTTCTTGTAATTGGCCGAACCCAGGCCGGGGAAGCAGCGCACGCCCTGCTCGTCCAGGCGTCCATACAACAGGCCCAGCGCCAGTTGCGCATCGCGGTCGCAGGCCAGCGCGGCCAATTCCAGCAATTGCTGGGCCTGTTGCAGGTCGGCGCGCTTCTCGCCCAGATGGACCTGGGCCAGGCGGCGCAGCAGGACGATATTCTGCGGCCCAAGCACATTGGCCAGCGACTCGGCCGGCCCGTTCAGTTGCGCTACCAGCGCTTCGTATTGGCGCAGCAGCTTGTCGGCCAGCGGTTGCGCGCGCTGCCGGAACTGCACCAGGTCGGCCTGCTGCCAGGCGGCGTCGGCCAGCGCATGTTGCGCCTGCTCGATCCCTGCGTCAGCGGCCTTCTGTGTCCATTGCCGCAGATCCTCGGCTGGCGCCTGCGGCGCGGACTCCACCGGAGCCACGCCGGCGGAGGGATCGGCAGGCTGGCTGCCCTGGCGCGCCAGCAGCCACTGCGCATCGGGATCGCCCTCGCGCGCCACCACCTGCAGTACACGTATCGCTCGGGATTTCAGTTCGGCATCAGGCTCGCCTGCACTTTCCAGCACCAGGCGAGCAAACACCAGCCCCGCCTTGTTCATGCCGCCCTCGAAAGCGCGCTCATACCATTGCGCCGCTTCTTGCGGGCGGGTCAGCGTGACGACAACTTCATACGGAATATGCTCGGCAATAAGCATCCAGGCATCCGCCAATTCCTGGCGCGCGGCGCGCTCCAGCCAGTGGAATGCCGTGCTCAGGCTTTGCGGCAAACCATTGCCGCCAAACAGGTAACGCTTGCCCAGGGTGAGTTGCGCGGCGGCTTGTCCGGCGCGCGCGGCGCGGATGATTGCGAGGTCTTCGCGATTGGCCATCAGCTCTCCACGATCGGTCAGAAAGCCAAAATTATGCCCCACAATCGACATTTTTTTAAAATTGTCTCGAAATCCAACGAAATGCATCGTTTTAACAACAGGCGCATTGACGAGACGTGCCGGATCAAGTTTCTGCACTTGTGGCCGATAATAAGTGACGGGTTGCAAGCCTGATTTCCCGTCGGGGACCGATGCGCCCTCGAAAACGTTTGAAAAAAACAACACTAGCCGTGCTGTTTGACGCTTTCAACCAAATTTCCCGCCTCCACGTGACCAATCTGCGGCCACGCCAAATGAGAACCCTTAATGTCTCACCATCCGACCAGAAGTACGGATCCTCAAGACTATTTTTATAGAAGGATGTCAAATGAAAAAATCTCTGCTGGCACTGGCCGTCCTCGGCGCGTTCGCAGGTGCTGCTCAAGCACAAAGCTCCGTTACTATCTACGGTATCGTTGATACCGGTGTTACCTACACCAGCAAGGCACAAACCCCAGCTGGCGGCACCAACACCGGCAGCAAGTTCGCCATGAACTCCGGCGTGATCCAAGGTTCGCGTATTGGTTTCAAGGGCGTTGAAGATCTGGGTGGCGGCCTGTCCGCAGTGTTCAACCTGGAAGCCGGTTTCAAGAACGACACCGGCGCTCTGGATGACTCCAAGAGCACCAACACCCTGTTCCGCCGCAAGTCCGTGGTCGGTCTTGCTGGTGGCTTCGGTACCGTCCTGCTGGGTCGTCAAACCGACTTCGCTGACACCATCTCCGCTTACACCTCCGTCGCTGACTTCGGTGGCGTTGTGCAGAACTCCGGTTCGGCTCTGAACCGTCTGCAAGGCACCCGTACCAACAACTCGGTCAGCTACACCACCGCTAACCTGAGCGGCTTCACCGGTAACCTGATGTACGGTTTCGGCGAAGAAGCTGGCAAGACCTCCGGCGGCCAAGCCTTCGGTCTGGGTGGTAAGTACGACAACGGTCCTCTGGGTCTGGGCATCAACTACTACCAGTCCAAGCAAGGCTCGACCCCGGCTGACACCAGCCTGCTGGTTGGCACCACTGGCCAAGGCGTGGCTGCTTCCACCGGCAACACCGCTGCTAAGGTCCTGAACGTGGTTGCTTCCTACCAGTTCGGCCCGGCCCGCGTGTACGGTAACTGGTCGCGCGTCAAGCAAGACCTGAACACCGCTGCTGCAACCGGCCTGACCGCTGCTACCCGCACCACCGCTGCTACCCTGGCCCTGTCGCAAAAGGCTGACATGTACGAACTGGGTACCGCCTACTCCCTGAGCCCGTCCCTGAAGCTGCTGGGTTCGGTTCAGTACACCCGTGCTGACTTCGCTGGCCTGGATGGCAAGGGCAAGCTGACCCAGTACAACCTGGGTGCTGACTACTTCCTGTCCAAGCGCACCGACCTGTACGCATTCGTGTCGAACCTGCGTGCTACCGACATGAAGAACCCTGGCGTCGCTGGCGACACCACCGGCAACGATGCCAGCCAAACCGCTGTCACCGTTGGCGTTCGTCACAAGTTCTAATTCCAGGACCTGAAGCCGGTATACAAATACCGGCCACAACCTGAATTGAACCGATTCGGGCTTGCATGAGCAATCATGCAAGCCCGTTTCTCTTTCCGGACTGCAACAGCGATTGTCAGCCTGTCCGATAGCGAGGATAATCTCGCCCAACTTCCGGCCTGCCAGCCAGGCGCTGTGCCGGCCCGTCCTTTTGCCCTCGACAAATTCACGATGAACACCGAACTGGATTCCGACCTGATCGCCGAATACCTGCTGGAACACCCTCACTTCTTCGAGGAACACGCAGAACTGCTTTCGACCGTCAAGTTGACCAGCCCGGTCATGGGCCGCGCCGTCTCCCTACAGGAACGGCAGATGGAAATTCTGCGCGAGAAGATCCGCGTGCAGGAACTGCGCATGGCAGAGCTGATGCGCATCGCCCAGGAAAACGACGAAATCACCAACAAGTTCCAGGCCTGGAGCCGCGCCCTGCTGCTGACGCGCGATGCCGAGGACCTGCCGGCCGTGCTGGTGAAGCAATTGCAGGATATCTTCCACGTCCCGCAAGTGACGGTGCGCCTCTGGAACCTGGGCGCTGCCCATGCGGACAACTGGGCCGTGCAGGAAGTCACGGACGACGCCCGCATCTTCGCCAATGGCCTGTCGGCACCCTTCTGCGGTCCCAACAAGGATTTCGAGGCGGCTACCTGGCTGGACGACGCCGCCACCGTCAAGTCGGTAGCCATGCTGCCGCTGCGCGTGGGCGCTGCACCGGAAGCCTTCGGCCTGCTGGTGCTGGGCTCCCCCGATCCCAACCGCTTCACCTCCGACATGGGCACCGACTTCCTGACCCGCATCGGCGAAACTGGCAGCGCGGCGCTGGCCTGCCTGTTGCGCTGAAACGCGCCCAGGCCCGTCCTCGCTGCCCGCGTCCCGTCTCATGGAGCACAACGTGGAAAATGCGACCACCGGCCTGATCGGGCAATATCTCTCCTTCCTGCGCACGCAGCGCAAGCTCTCGGACCATACCGTCGAACACTACGGGCGCGACCTGCAGGAGCTGCGCACCCTGCTGGCCCCGGCCGGTGAGGAACATGCCGACGTCGACCTGCGCAAGACGACCCAGGTACAGATCCGCAAATGCGCCGCCCACCTGCATGCGCGTGGCCTCAATGCACGCTCCATTGCGCGCAAGCTGTCGGCCTGGCGTGGATTTTTCGGCTGGCTGTCGATGCAGATGGACCTGCCGGCCAACCCGGTCGATGGCGTCAAGGCCCCCAAGAAAAGCAAACCCCTGCCCAAGGCCCTGGCTGCCGATGACGCTATCCGGCTGGTCTCCCAGCCTGATCCCGTGCGCGATCCCGCTTCCACCCTGGCGGCCTGCAACCGGGCCATGTTCGAACTGCTGTATTCGAGTGGCCTGCGGGTCTCGGAGCTGGTGGGGATCGATGTGGCCGATGTGCGCGAGGACGCCTACGAATCAGCCGGCTGGGTCGACCTGGAAGAAGCAGAAGTGACCGTGACCGGCAAGGGCGGCAAGAAGCGCAAGGTCCCGGTAGGCCAGGCCGCCCGCGCTGCCCTGGCCGACTGGCTGCCCTTGCGCGCCAGGCTGCGCAAGGCCGATGGCGGCCCCGACGGCCACGCCCTGTTCCTCAATGAACGCGGCGCGCGCATCTCGTCGCGGGTGGCGCAGTTGCGGCTCAAGGCCCACGGCCGGGCGCTGGAAATGGCCAGCGACGTCCATCCCCATATGCTGCGCCACTCTTTTGCCTCGCATGTACTGCAAAGCTCGGGCGACCTGCGCGCCGTGCAGGAAATGCTGGGCCACGCCTCCATCACCGCCACCCAGGTCTATACGGCGCTGGATTTCCAGCGCCTGGCCCAGGTCTACGACCAGGCCCATCCGCGGGCGCGCAAGAACGGCGGCAAATAGGATAGGGGGGCCTGGGCAAGCGCGGCGCGAAAGCAAGGGCGGCATGGGCTAAAATAGGGCGTTCCGCTATCCTAGGAAGCGCAAGCCACCGCCCTTCCCCCCGTGAATGTCCCTGCCCATGCCCATCATGAAAGTCAAAGCCACCGCCACTCCCGCCAGCAGCAATGCCCAGGCCGCCGCCATGGCCGCCCTGGCCGAGGCGCAACTGCGGGAAGCCGGCGTGCGCGTGACCCAGGCGCGGGTCAATGTGCTGGGGGCCTTGCTGGAAACGCGCAGCGCGGCCTCGCACCAGGACATCCAGGACCGTTTTGCCGACATGGACCGGGTGACCCTCTATCGCGCCCTGGACTGCCTGACCGAAGCCGGACTGGCGCACAAGATCTCCAGCGACGACCGCATCTTCCGCTACAGCGCCGGCACCGACCATGCCGAGCATGGCCTGCATGATCACAGCCATGGCAAGCAGCACCAGCACGGCCATTTCAAATGCACCCGCTGCAACCGCGTGTTCTGCCTGGATGCCAGCGACGGTACCGACTTCCTGGCCACCGTCCTTCCCCCCGCCGAAGGCCACCACTCCACTGCCGCCCAGTTGCAGTCGGCGCTGCGCAGGACGCTGGGCAAGGGCTTCCAGAGCCACGAGGTGGAACTAACCATCAAGGGCTGGTGCGCCGACTGCGCTGACTAAACGCTTAACTTCCCGCGCCGAGCGCCGCCAGCCGGCGCGGCAACTGCCGCACCGAGCGCACCTTCACATCGACGAACGCAGGCCGGCGGCTCAGCACGCGCTGCCCGCCGATATGGCCCAGCAAGGCCTGGCTGCCGCGCAGATATTGCGTGACCCAGGCCGTGCGCACCCCCAGCTCCCGTGCGGTCTTCAGGTTGTCCACCGTATCCTCGACCAGGATGCAACGGCGTGGCGTGGCCTTGTGGCGCGCCAGCAGCTTGCGCAGCATCAGGCGCGAGGGCTTGGGCCGCAACTGGCGATGCACATGCATGGATTCGATGGAGATGTGATGCGAGAAATGCCTGTGCAATCCCAGGTGGCGGACCAGCTCGCGGGAGTAGCGGCGCGGTGCATTGGTCAGCAGGATCTTCTGGCCCGGCAAGCGCTCCAGCCACCGGCCGATGCCGCGCTCGGCGCGCACCATGCCGGTCAGATCGTCGAACAGGTGCGCCTCATGCAGGAATTCATCCACGCCCACGCCGTGATGACGCACCAATCCCAGCAGGGTCGCGCCATAGAGTTTCCAGTAGTGCCGCCGCATATGGTTGACCGCTGCCTCGTCGCTGGGCAGTCCATCCTTCTCCAGCACGCGCTGGATGATGCGGTTCATGTTGGCGTTGATGGCCGGAAAGATCGCGTGGGAGGCGTTGTGCAGGGTATTGTCGAGGTCGAACAGCCAGAGCGGTGTAGTATTGGACGCCATAAATCGAGGGTGCACACAGCGGATCTGTCCGTGGGCGCATGAGCAAGCAAGGAATGAATGAAAGGCCAGCAGTGACCGGATTGATGCAACGACTGATTATAGTGAGTTTGACCTGGCTGTCCTGCCTGAACTGGCTTTCTCCGGCGCAGGCTGGCGAGACCGCCACCGATGCCCCGCCCCGCGGAGCGCTCTATGAAGTCTCCGACGGCCGCCACACGCTGCTGCTGTTCGGCACCATCCATGTGGGCGCGCCCGATTTCTATCCGCTCGAACCGCGGCTGCGCCAGGCGCTGGCCGCCGCCCCGGTGCTGGCGCTGGAGCTGGATCCGCAGAATACCGCGGCCATGCAGGAAGCGGTCCAGCGCCATGGCCTCTATCCGCCCGGCCAGCATCTGCTGGACCAGCTGGCGCCACCGCTGCGCCAGCGCACCATGGCGACCCTGCAGCGCCTGGGTCTGCCGGAGCAAGGCGTGCAGAACTTGCGTCCGTGGATGCTGGCCCTGGCTCTGACCGTTCAGGAATATGCCCGCCACGGCTACCAGAGCGCACTGGCGGTGGACAGCCACCTGGCCGCCAGCGTACGCGCCCATGGCGGCCAGATAGTGGAACTGGAGAGCGCAGAGCGTCAGATGCACCTGTTCAGCCAGCTCAGCGACGCCCAGCAGGTGCAGTTCTTGGACGATACCGTGCAAGAGCTGCAGGACAGCCAACTGAACCGCCGCATCGATACCCTGGTAGACGCCTGGCGGCATGCCGACAGCGCCGGCCTGGCCGGCGCGCTGCGCGAGCTGCAGGAAGACGACAGCTTCACCAGCCGTTTCACGCTGAAGAACCTGCTGCAGGATCGCAACCCGGGCTTGGCCACCGGCATTGCCGCCCTGCTGCGCCGGCAGGACAAGGCGGTGGCCGGCATCGGGATCCTGCATCTGACCGGCCCCGACAGCGTACCGGCCTTGCTGGCCAAACAAGGCTTGCAGATCCGGCAACTTTACTGATCGGTCGCGCCAGCATGCGCTAAGCGTGCGCTACACCAATGCAAAAAGGGATGAGCGCGCTCATCCCTTTTTGCTTGTCCTGCCTGGTCCTTGGTGGATCAGTGCGAACGAATCATGGTCCCGAAGGCCTGCTCGGTCAGCACTTCCAGCAGCAGCGAGTGCTCGATGCGGCCATCGATGATGTGCACCGTGTTCACGCCCGACTTGGCGGCGTCCAGCGCCGAGGAGATCTTGGGCAGCATGCCGCCGGAGATGGTGCCGTCGGCGAACATCTCGTCGATCTCGCGCGCCGACAGGTCGGTCAGCAGCTTGCCTGCCTTGTCTTGCACGCCGGCGATGTTGGTCATCATGATCAGCTTTTCGGCATGCAGGATCTCGGCGATCTTGCCGGCCACCACGTCGGCATTGATGTTGTAGGCCTGGCCGTCGTCACCAAAGCCGATGGGCGAGATGATGGGGATGAAGGCGTCGTCCTGCAGCGCCTTGACCACCGCCGGGTTGATCGCCTCGATCTCGCCCACGTAGCCGATATCCAGGAAGGCGCCCGGATGTTCCTTGTCCGGCATCTGCATCTTGCGCGCGCGGATCAGGCCGCCATCCTTGCCGGTCAGGCCCACCGCCTGGCCGCCATAATGGTTGATCAGCATCACGATGTCCTGCTGCACTTCACCGCCCAGCACCCATTCGACCACTTCCATAGTTTCTTCATCGGTAATGCGCATGCCCTGCACGAAGGTCCCCTGCTTGCCGATCTTCTTGAGCGCGGCGTCGATCTGCGGGCCGCCACCGTGGACCACCACCGGGTTCATGCCCACCAATTTCAACAGGATCACGTCACGGGCGAAGCCGTGCTTGAGGCTTTCCTCGGTCATCGCGTTGCCACCGTACTTGACCACGATGGTCTTGCCGTGGAATTTGCGGATATACGGCAGCGCCTCGGCCAGGATTTCGGCTTTGATCTGGGGGGCTACGTGGGTCAGGTCGGTGGTCATGGCAATGTCCTGTGGGTCGATGGGATGGGGATGCGTTTAGGGACGGGATTTTACATGGAAAGCCGCCCGGCTTCGCAGCGCAACATGCAGCGTGTGCGATCCAGGCAACGTCGGCCCGCTCAGGCGCTGCAGGCGCGGATTTCCTGATCGGGGAAGGCGCTCTTGATGTTGTCCAGGGCGGTGCGCGCTTCCGGGCTCAGGTCGCGCAGCTGGAACACCTGCTTGCCAGCGCCAGAACGGCGCGCAATGATGCGCGCGCTGCGCACCCCGCGCGAGATCAACTGCCCCACGTAGGCCTTGGCCGCCTCTTCGGTACGGAAGATGCCCAGCGAGACGCCGGAACGCAGCGCCGGATTGGGGAAACTGTCAGGAATGACGTAGAAATCACCGATACCCAGCCGGCGCAGTTCGGCAATGCGCCGCTCGGCGCCCTCGCGGCCATCCTGGGGAGGGATGTAGACCATATGGCTGGTCACATCCTGGGTCAGCTTCTGCGCCACACGGTCGCCCAGATTGAGGCTGGCCAGTTGTTCCGAGAAGCGCTTGGCATCGGCGACGGTGAAATTACCCACTTCCGTACAGGAAGGGGTGACCGCCGCCACCTGGGCGGCGGGCAGCTGGGTCGCCGGGGCAGCGGCGTTGGCCGCGGCAGCCGGCTCGCCAGCGGCGGGAGCGGCAGTTGGGGTAGTCGGCGCAGATGCGGGCGCCTGCGAGCGCGTCTGTGAGGCTAGCTTCTCGCTATTGGCCGGCAGCACGCTGAGCAGTTCCGGATGCAATTGCTCGGCCAGGCGCTGCGGTTCGCGGCGCTCGGTGGCATTGGCGCCAAAATAGCCGCGCGGCAATCCGAACAGGATCACATTGCCCACCAGCAACAGCCAAAAAAGCAGTTTCAGCTTCATCCGCGCCTTGTCTTTCCTTGCCTGTGTTGACTCTCTTGCATCGATGGACCTGCGTCAGCCCGCATGGTTCATGGCCGTATGCAAGCCGATGAGCACCAGATTATCCACTTTTTCCAGCGGCGTTTCGCCCAGCACCAGATAGGGCGCCAGCACCAGTCCCGCGCCTCCGGCCAGCAGGCAGCGGCGCGCAGTATGAGGATGGGCGCGCTGACGGGCCGCCAGCGCATGTTCGATCGCGCCCACCTGGGCGGCGATGCAGCCCGAGACGATCGCCTCTACCGTATTGTCGGCAAAGATCCCGGCCAGCGGCGTGACCTCATCGATCTGCGGCAACTGGGCGGTATTGAGCGCCAGCGAGGTCGCCATGGTGCCAAACCCGGGCAGGATCATCCCGCCCTCGAAGACACCCTGGGCGCTGACCACGTCGATGGTGGTGGCGGTTCCGCAGGTGGCGACCAGCAGTTCCTCATCCGGGTAGAGTGTACGGGCGCCGATGGCGGCGGCAAAGCGGTCACAGCCCAGGCGGGCAGGATCATGATAGCCATTGCGCACCCCGGCGCGCTCCAGGGTGGAGGCGAACCATTCGATCACCGGGGCGCTACCGAAGACCTGCTGCAGGAGCTGCTGCAGGCTCTCCCGCAGGGCTGGCCCGGCTACATTTGAAACGCAGATGCGCTGCGGCCTGTCCAGCGCGGCCCAGGCCTGCACTAGGGACTGCACCTCTCCCCGCGCCACCGCGCCCTGTTGCCGCCAACGGCCCTCGCGCTGCGGATGGTCCGACGGCACAGCCCACTTGATGCGGGTGTTGCCGGCATCGATGAGCAGCATCATCCGTCCTGCAGGCGCAAGGACAGGTCGCCGACCATCACCGCGACCTGCCCGGCCTCGGTATCGAGCAGGAAGCGGCCCATCATGTCCACGCCCACCGCCGTCCCCTCATGCAAGAGACGGCCGTTGTCGACGATCTTCACGGCCTGGCCGGCATAGGCATGGAAGGTTTCCCAGCGGCGGACGAACGCGCCAAAGCCGCGCTGTTCGAATTCGGTCAATACCTCGGCCAGCGCGCTGGCGATGATGGCCAGCACGGTCTCGCGCGGCGGCTTGCGCAGTTCGGGGACGGCGGCGATGGCGCGCTGCAGCTCCTGCTCCAGCCCTTCCGGCACACCCAGGTTCAGCCCGATCCCGATCACGGCCCAGGTGGCATCGCCACGACGGCCATCGGACGCCGTCTCGATCAGGATACCGGCCAGCTTGGCGCCCTCGCGCAGCACATCGTTGGGCCATTTCAGCTGGGGCCGCACGCCGAACACTTCCAGCGCCTCGGCCAGCGCCACGCCCACTGCCAGCGGCAAGCCCAGCAGGGCATGCATGGGCCGTTCGAAGCGCCAGGCCAGGGAAAACGTCAGCGAATCCTCGGGCGCAGCACGCCACGGACGACCGGCGCGACCACGGCCCGCAGTCTGGCGGTCGGCTACCAGCAACAGCGGACGGGTCAGCGAAGTCACGCGCTGCATCAGGTCGACGTTGGTGGAACCGGTGCAGGCCACCGCCTCGACATCGATGCGTTGCTGGCCCTGGCTGTCGGAACCGGCCAGCAGCATGCCGATGCGTTCGGGACGCACCAGTGGGGTATGTTCATCGGCCATCGCGGCAAAGTCGTCCAGCGACGGGAGCGGCCCGGTGGGCGAGCGAGAAGTCATGGTCATAGCGCGCATTGTAAGGCAGGCAGCGCGCTACGGGCGGCTTGAGAGGATCAGGTTCGCTCTGCCCACCGGCAACCATGAGCGAAATCGGTTACCCTCTGGCCCATGCCAGCCCCGCCAGACTCCCCCACCGCCGTCCCTGCCGCCGCGCCGCCCGGCGCCAGCACGGGCTCGGCCTTTGCGCGCGTGAGCCTGCTGGTCTATGCACTGCTGATCGTCTATGCCAGCTGGTATCCCTTCTCCGGCTGGCGCGACCTGGGCATCAAGCCCTTCGACTATCTGTGGGCGCACCGGCCCTATTACTGGACTGGATTCGACGTCTGGACCAATGTGGCCGGCTATGCGCCGCTGGGCCTGCTGCTGGTGCTGGCCATGCATCCGCACATCCGCCCATGGTGGGCGGTGCTGCCGGCCACGCTGGCCGGAGTGCTGCTGTCGGCCTGCATGGAGGCGGGCCAGACCTACCTGCCCACGCGCGTGCCCTCCAACCTGGACCTGCTCACCAATGCCGCCGGCGTGATGCTGGGCGCCTTGCTGGGCGCGGCCTGCAGCCGCACCTTCCTGCACGAGAGCCGCTTCCTGCTGGTGCGGCAGCGCTGGTTTCCCGCTGAAGCCAGCCGTGGCCTGGCCGTGGCCGGGCTGTGGCCGCTGGCGCTGATCTATCCGCAGAACCACCTGTTCGGGCTGGGCAACCTGGTGCCGCCGCTGTCGGGATTCTTTTCGGACCTGCTCGACACGCCCATCGACCTGGCCACGACCTGGCTCAACAATGCCCAGTTGAGCGCCGAGCAATACTGGCTGGCCGACGTCATCGTCACGGCCTGCGGCCTGACCGGTGCAGCCTTGCTGGTGCTGCAGCTCCTGCGCCGCCAGGCGCCGCGCCGGCGGCTGGTGGCGCTCTACCTGCTGGCCTGCATCGCCGCCAAGTCGCTGGCCTGTGCGCTCTTCTTCGCTCCGCAGAATGCCTTCGTCTGGATCTCGCCCAGTGCCGTGGGCGGCATCATGCTGGGGACCATGATGATTGCCGGCCTGTCCTGGGCGCCGCCCACGGCGCAACGGCACGTGGCCGGGCTGGCGCTGTTCCTGAGCCTGGTGGTCACCAACGCGGTGCCGGCCAATCCCTATTACCTCTCCACGCTGGAGACCTGGGTGCAGGGCAAGTTCCTCAACTTCGATGGTGCCGCGCAGTTCCTGTCGGTGATCTGGCCCTTCCTGGCACTCTGGGTGCTCTACCATCCGGCGCACCGGAAACAAAGCTGACCGGGGTGTATCATTGACGCTTTGCCGGCCAGCCCCGGCCGGCGTGTCGCCAACCTCCACCGGTCATCCCCATGAGCGATCAACCCTACTACGAACACCATGTCTTCTTCTGCCTGAACCAGCGCCAGCCGGGCGAGCGCACCTGCTGCGCCGACAAGGGCGCGCAGGCCGCCCAGGAACACGCCAAGAAACGCATCAAGCAACTGGGCCTGTCCGCCCCCGGCAAGGTCCGTATCAACAAGGCCGGCTGCCTGGAGCGCTGCGAGGAAGGCCCAGTCGTGGTCATCTACCCGCAAGGCACCTGGTACACCTACGTGGACAAGGAAGACATCGACGAGATCATCGACAGCCACATCGTCGGCGGCAAGGTCGTGGATCGCCTCAAGATCTGAGTTTCCAGCTTCTCCCCTCTTCCCAGTACATGTTTCGCAAGCCATGAATGCACACACCCAGAATTTCATGATCACCGGCGCCGTCGGCGCGCTCGAATGCGCACTCGACCTGCCCGATCCCGAGACCTTTTCCACGCCCGTCGGCCTGGCCCTGGTGGCCCATCCGCATCCGCTCTTCGGCGGCACCATGGACAACAAGGTGGCCCAGACCCTGGCCCGCACCTTCCTGGCGCTGGGCTATGTGGCGGTACGCATGAATTTCCGCGGCGTGGGCAAGTCCGAAGGCGTGCATGATCATGGCGCCGGCGAGACCGACGACATGGCCCTGTTGCTGCAGCACATGCGCAGCCAGTATCCCGACCTGCCGCTGGCGCTGGCCGGTTTTTCCTTCGGCACCTTCGTGCAGGCCCAGTTGCAACAACGCCTGCTGCAACAGGACCCCGCCAGCGCCGCCGAACGCCTGGTTCTGGTGGGCACGGCCGCCGGCAAGTGGCCCATGCCGCCAGCCCCGGCCGATACCATCCTGATCCACGGCGAGCAGGACGACACCATTCCGCTGACCGCCGTGCTCGACTGGGCCCGTCCCCAGGAGCTGCCGGTGGTGGTGATCCCAGGCTCGGATCACTTTTTCCACCGCAAACTGCAACATATCAAGAACGTCGTGGTCCAAAGCTGGCATCGCCGCCCGGCCCAGTTGCCGGCCTGAACACCGCAACCGACGGCGCAACGATGCAAACGCCGGCATGCAGGCTTCGTGAGGGGATTTTCCTGGGGTGAAGATCCATTCAATTGGGAACGAAGCCGTACACGTTTATAATTCAGTCCGAGCAGCCAGCCAGGCCCCTTGCGCGCCTACGCCACGCTGTCCTCACAGACTGACCCGCCCGGCCTCGATCTCTTTTCAAACCCACAGCAACGATGTTCCCCCGTGCTGGCAATTTTTCTTAGGCACCGATGAAAAAGCTTCTCGCGGCGCTCGCCGCAACCGTCCTTTCCATTTCCACCCTCACCGCTTCCGCCCAGAGCCTGCCGCCGCCGACCGTGGCCGCCAAGAGCTGGCTGTTGCTCGATGCCTCGGCCAACCAGGTGATCGCCTCCAGCGACCCTGACACGCGCGTGGAACCGGCCTCGCTGACCAAGCTGATGACGGCCTACCTGGCCTTCGCCGCCCTGCGCGACAAGCGCCTGAGCCTGGAGCAGGAAGTCAGCGTCTCGGTCAATGCCTGGAAGGTCGATCCGAGCAGCTCCAAGATGTTCATCGAACCCAACAAGCCGGTCTCCATCGACAACCTGCTCTACGGCCTGATCTCGGTCTCGGGCAACGATGCTGCCGTGGCCGTGGCCGAAGCGGTCTCGGGTACCGAAGACGCCTTCGTGCAGCTGATGAACCGAGAAGCGCAGCGCCAGGGCCTCACCAACACCCACTTCAGCAACCCGCACGGCCTGCCCAGCCCGGACACCTATACCACCGCGCGTGACCTGTCCATCCTGTGCCGCAACCTGATCAACGATTTCCCCGAGTACTACAAGCGTTATTACTCGGTGAAGAAGTTCACCTACAACAACATCACCCAGCCCAACCGCAACCGCCTGCTGTGGCTGGATCCGACGGTCGATGGCATGAAGACCGGCCACACTTCCAGCGCCGGCTACTCGCTGATCACCTCGGCCCACCGCCCGGTGCCCAACGGCGAGCGCCGCCTCATCTCGGTGGTGATCGGCACCGTGTCCGACCAGGTCCGCACGCAGGAAAGCCAGAAGCTGCTGAACTGGGGCTTCCAGAACTTCGACGCCGTCAAGCTCTACGCCAAGGGCCAGCCGGTCGATACGCCTGATGTCTGGAAGGGTTCGCAGGGCAAGATCAAGGTGGGCTTCAAGAACGACGTCTACATCACCATCCCCAAGGGCACGGCTGACAAGGTCAAGACCAAGCTGGACCGCAATGATCCGCTGATCGCCCCGATCGCCGAAGGCGCCAAGGTCGGCACCCTGAAGGTGACCATCGACGACAAGACCGTGACCGAGCTGCCGGTAGTGGCGCTGGAGTCCGTCGGCCCGGCCGGCTTCATCGGACGCGCCTGGGATTCGCTGCGCTTGATGTTCAAGTAAGCGCCAGCCGCTCCGTAGTAAGGCTTCAAGGAAAACGCCATCGGATCAACACCGATGGCGTTTTTTCATGGACTCTGCTTGATGCTTGGCCTGCCTGGCCAGCGGCAAGCACCGCACAAGAAAACGATACAAACAAAAACGCCACCGGTTGATGAGACCGGTGGCGTTTCCGCTTCTTGCTGCCAGCGCTGCTAGCGCCTGCTAATACTGCTGATGTACGGCTCAGGCGGCCACTGCTTCCTTGGTCGCAGCCGGCGCCACGTCATCGGCCGACGAGCGGATCAGGTGATCGAAGGCCGACAGTGCCGCCGTCGCACCTGCACCTACGGCGATGACGATCTGCTTGTAAGGCACGGTGGTCACGTCGCCAGCGGCGAAGACACCCGGAATCGAGGTCTGCCCCCTGGCGTCGATCTCGATCTCGCCATGCTTGGACAAGGCCAGCGTCCCCTTGAGCCATTCGGTGTTGGGCACCAGGCCGATCTGGACGAACACGCCTTCCAGCGGCACGTGCTTGATCTCGCCGGTCTCGCGTTCCTTGTAGCTGATGCCATTGACGCGCTGGCCGTCGCCGGTGATCTCGGTAGTCTGCGCCGAGGTCACGATGGTCACATTGGGCAGGCTCTTCAGCTTGCGCACCAGCACCGCATCGGCCTTCAGTTCGGCGGCGAACTCGATCAGGGTCACATGGGCGACGATACCGGCCAGGTCGATGGCCGCTTCCACGCCCGAGTTGCCGCCACCGATCACCGACACGCGCTTGCCCTTGAACAGCGGACCGTCGCAGTGCGGGCAATAGGCCACGCCCTTGTTCTTGTATTCCTGCTCGCCTGGGACGTTGACATTGCGCCAGCGCGCACCGGTGGACAGGATCACGGTCTTGCCCTTCAACACGCCGCCGTTGGCCAGCTTCACTTCGATCAGCTTGTCGCCCGGCACCAGTGCTTCGGCGCGCTGCACGTTCATGATGTCGACGTCATAGGCCTTGACGTGCTGTTCCAGCGCGGTAGCAAATTGCGGACCTTCGGTTTCCTGCACCGAGATGAAGTTCTCGATGGCCAGGGTATCGAGCACCTGGCCGCCGAAACGCTCGGCCACCACGCCGGTACGAATACCCTTGCGCGCTGCATAGATGGCAGCAGCTGCACCGGCGGGGCCACCGCCGACGATGAGCACGTCATACGGCTCCTTGGCGCTCAGTTCCTCACCCTTGCGTGCAGCAGCGCCGGTATCGAGCTTGGCGAGGATCTCTTCCACGCCGGTACGGCCCTGGCCGAACACTTCGCCATTCATGTAGACGGTCGGCACGGCCATGATCTGGCGTTGCTCGACTTCGCCCTGGAACAGCGCGCCATCGATGGTCACCGACTGGATGCGCGGGTTGATGATGGACATCACATTGAGCGCCTGCACGACTTCCGGGCAGTTCTGGCAGGTCAGCGAGACGTAGGTCTCGAAGCGATAGTCGCCGTCCAGGTTCTTGATCTGCTCGATGACCTTGTCGTCGAGCTTGACCGGGTGCCCGCCCACTTGCAGCAGCGCCAGCACCAGGGAGGTAAACTCATGGCCCATCGGGATCGCGGCGAATTCGACGCTGATATCGGTCCCGGGGCGGTTCAGTTTGAAGGACGGGGTACGTCCCTGGGCATCGGCACCGCGTTGCTCGACCAGCTTGATGCGGTCCGACAGCAGCACGATGTCTTGCAGAAGTTCCTGCATCTCCCGGGACTTGGCGCCATCATCGAGCGACGCGACGATCTCGATCGGGTGGCTGACCTTTTCCAGATAGGCCTTCAGTTGGGTCTTGAGATTGGCATCCAGCATGATGATTACTTCCTCGTTGAGAGATTCAAAGTCGTCCTGACCACGGCCTAGCCCTTGTGAGGGTCGGCCGCTTGCCCGGGGGAGAGCCGGTCGGGACGGGTACTACAGGGGGATCGTTGCAGTCGCGCCGGGTTGCCGGCGCGACGTCTTGCTTGCTCGGGCTTAGATCTTGCCGACCAGGTCCAGGGACGGCTTCAGGGTGGCGGCGCCTTCTTCCCATTTGGCGGGGCAGACTTCACCCGGGTGCGATGCGACGTACTGGGCTGCCTTGACCTTGCGCAGCAGTTCCGAAGCGTCACGGCCGATGCCGTTGTCATGCACTTCCATGACCTTGATTTCGCCTTCCGGATTGATCACGAAGGTGCCGCGCAGGGCCAGGCCTTCTTCTTCGATCAGCACTTCGAAGTTGCGTGCCAGGGTGGCAGTCGGGTCACCCACCAGCGGGTATTGCACCTTCTTGATGGCTTCCGAGGTGTCGTGCCATGCCTTGTGAGCGAAGTGGGTGTCGGTGGACACGCCGTAGATCTCAACGCCCAGCTTCTTGAATTCAGCGTAGTTGTCGGCCAGATCTTCCAGCTCGGTCGGGCACACGAACGTGAAGTCGGCCGGGTAGAACACGAAGACGGACCACTTGCCCTTCAGGGTGGCTTCGGTGATGTCGACGAACTTGCCATCGTGGTAAGCGGTTGCCTTGAACGGCTTGATAGTGGTGTTGATCAGGGACATTGTCGATTTCCTTTAAAAGGGGGGTTGAGTGAAGCGATGGGTTGAATAGTAGAACGCCAAACAAAATAGATCAATTTTATTTAATCAATGTTTTTGATTGGATTTAACTATCGGTCTTGAGGATCAGGCTATCGGCAGCGCCGGTGATCGCAGAACGGCGCGGTCACCCGGAATACATGGCGCCGGCTGGCGCAGATGCAAGCACGGCGCTGGCCAACATCCGACCGTGATCGCTTAAGATGGAACACTTCCGGCCACGCCACGGCGGGCGCGATCGGAAGTGGGAGCAATGTTACTGCAAGCAAGCCGTTCTTGTGCAGTCGCACAAGCCGATCCATCCTGACCTCGATGACCCGATGAGCGAACCCCGTCCCCAACCCGGCCGTCGCGCCGATTTCCTGCATTTCCACGCGATCCCGACGCGCTGGATGGACAACGACGTCTATGGCCACGTCAACAACGTCGTCTACTACAGCTGGTTCGATACCGCCGTGAACCACTACCTGGTGCAGCAGGGCGTGCTGGATATCGAGCATGGGGAAGTGATCGGGCTGGTCATCGAAACGCAGTGCAACTATTTCGCCTCGGTGGCCTTCCCCGACCTCATCGAGGTGGGCGTGCGCGTGGCGCATCTGGGGCGCAGCAGCGTGCGCTACGAGCTGGGCATCTTCAAGGCCGGGGAAGAGAGCGCTGCCGCGCGGGGCCATTTCGTGCATGTGTACGTGGATCGCGCCAGCCGCCGTCCGGTGGCGCTGCCTGAAGCGCTGCGCGCGGCACTCATGCCGCTGACCCTGCTGATGCCGGGTTGAGGCCCAACCGGTAGCGCAAAAGAAAGCGCCTGCCGCATCGCTGCGGCAGGCGCTTCCTGTCTACTCCGAGCCGGTCAGCTTAGGCTGCCAGCTTCTTCTCCAGCTTGTCCTTCACGCCCTGCAGTTCGGCCGGCAGCTTGTGCTTGAGCTTGTCGAACAGTTCGGCATGCAGCTCCAGTTCCTTGGCCCAGGCGGCCTTGTCGATGGAGGTGATGGTAGCGAACTGGTCGGCGCTGAAGTCCAGGCCTTCCCACTGCAGATCCTCGAAACGCGGAGTGATGCCGAACAGGTGCTCGACACCGCCGGTCTTGACGCCTTGCGGGTCTTCGATGCGGTCCAGCATCCACTTGAGCACGCGCATGTTGTCGCCGAAGCCAGGCCAGACGAACTTGCCATCGGCATCGGTACGGAACCAGTTCACGCAGTAAATCTTGGGCAGCTCGGCGGGCGAGGCGGCGATCTTCTTGCCGATGTCCAGCCAGTGCTGGAAGTATTCGCTCATGTTGTAGCCGGCAAAGGGCAGCATGGCGAACGGGTCACGGCGCACCACGCCCTGCTGGCCAACGGCCGCAGCGGTGGTTTCCGAACCCATGGTGGCGGCCATGTAGACGCCTTCGACCCAGTTGCGGGCTTCGGTCACCAGCGGCACGGTGGTGGAACGGCGGCCGCCGAAGATGAAGGCCGAGATCGGCACGCCAGCCGGATCATCCCAGGCCGGGTCGATCACCGGGTTCTGGGTCGCGGCCACGGTGAAGCGGGCGTTCGGGTGCGCTGCCTTGCGGCCGGTTTCCTTGCCGATTTCCGGGGTCCAGTCCTTGCCCTGCCAGTCGATCAGGTGCGCCGGGGCTTCCTTGGTCATGCCTTCCCACCAGACGTCGCCATCATCGGTCAGCGCCACGTTGGTGAAGATGGTGTTGGCCGA